>Ga0209992_10000553_pt1 | contig 49066 bp, 54 predicted proteins | sample 2SBtaG_2_FD_182564 | JGI IMG/M metagenome (GOLD analysis project Ga0209992, IMG submission 182564) | Deep subsurface microbial communities from Kolumbo volcano to uncover new lineages of life (NeLLi) - 2SBTROV12_ACTIVE470 metaG (SPAdes)... | ecosystem: Environmental > Aquatic > Marine >... | reverse complement strand
GTTGCACCTTTTGTTACTTTCTTTAGAAGTATATCAGAACCAGTTTCTATTCCAAGATATAGCATATCTAAACCAGCTTTTTTCATAGAATCTAACTCTTCAGGAGTTTTTTTGAGAAGATTCATTGGCATTGCATAACAAGAAACTCGTTCAAGATTTGGAAACTTTTCATAGATATATTTTACAATCTTTATCATGTATTCTGTATCAAGATTTAATGCATCTCCGTCTGCAAGAAAAATTTTTGTAGTATCTGGAAGCATTTTCGACATCATATCAATTTCACCCTTTACTTCGTCCCAACTTCTTTCAGAATACTCCTTACTGCGATACATATCACAAAAGGAACATTCGTTAAATGAACATCCAAGTGTAACCTGGAATATCAGTGATTTTGCTTCTGATGGTGGCCTGTAAAGTGGTGCATCATAATTAAGCATCATACTAGTTGTCATACAAATTGTAATTTATCGGTTTTGAAGAAAAAACTACAATATGTGGTCAATTTCAAGAGAGTTATGAATAGTGAACGCCTACAATACTTGAAACTTAACAAAAACATATTCCTTGCTTTTCTTGTTTCAATGACAGTTTCTGCATTAGGGGCGAATTATTTCGCAGACCAAATTGAACTATTGAATAGTACAATCACATTAATGATTGATCATTCTGTCTACTATGCTGTATTTGGAACTCTTTTCTATTTAGATAATAAGAAAAAATACATTCTAGAAAATGGAAAAATTAACAGATTATTATTAAAATCAGATTTATTAAAAATTGTTCTTTCATTTGGTAGTAGTGAAATAATCTATTCAATTGTTAGATGGGGAGTACAATACGAATTGTTAATATTGAATTATGATGCATATATGGCGTCAGTAATATCTCATATTTTAGCAGCAATAGTATTCTTTATTGTAATAAATCTTGGAGTAAACTTTACAAAATTATTTAAAAATAAAAAGCAATAATAAATAAACTTCTGTTAATTCCAATCAGAACAATTTGTAATCAGAGATAATTGTAAAAATAATATTTGCACCAATGAGGCAAGTTATACCAGAAATTCCATATTTCATGTATAGTACAGTCTGTTTCATTTTTGAGGATAATATGAAGGGCAATCCTATAATTCCACTAATAACTGCCATTCCAATTATACTACCAATTCCAAATAAAACCAAAAAATACATCATCGTCTCAAAACCCATAAACACTGATGCAGTTAATGCTACAATACTTCCACTACCAGCTATTCCATGAATGCTACCGATGATGAATGATCTATGGTCATGTTTGTGATCTTTAGTATGATTGTGTGTATGAACATGTGAAATACCATTTTCATGTGTGTGAGGGTGAATGTGTCTTTGTCCTAGAATATTCTTATTTCTGATTGTAAAAACACCCAAGGCAATTAGCATAACTCCAACAATTAATTCTGCTCCAATAAAGAATTCATTACCTATGGTTAATGAGAGCCCTGCAATTAAAACTCCAATAATTATGATGCTTGATGTGTGCCCGAATCCCCATATCATTCCTCTCCATGAAGACATAGCAGTAAGATTTCTTAGAGATTGTTTTTTTGTAAGACTTGATTTTCCAGATACGATTTGAGTTGACATTGCACTAATATGGTCTGGCTCAAATGCATGAATTAATCCAACCATAGCCCCAGCTGCCAAAATCAAAAAATGATTCTGAGTTTGAAACAATTCTATGAAAAAATCAAACATTAGTCTCTCTTTGGAATTTCTGCACGAGGATTTCCAAAATTATATGTGTTACCTTTACCACGATAATCTTTTGGTCTAACTGGATCTCCTCCATCTAATCCTCTTTTTGTTAATGATAATCCTGCAAGAAGTTCTACTACCAATCTTTGTCCCAATCCCGATGTAATTCCACCATTATACGAGCTTGAATCACTAACATCATAGGCAGGTGCAATCTCTACCAAGTCCATTGCAAATCTATCTGGATCAAATGATTTGGAAAGTTGACGTATCATCCTTATTCCTTCTCTAGATGTCAAACCATTTGGTTCAGGCTCCCCAGTACCAGGGGCATAAGCAGGATCAAAAGAGTCAATGTCCCAACTAAGATATACTCCATCAGTTCCATCATTGGCTCTGTCAGCAATTTCTTTTGCAATATAATCAATTCCTAATTCTTCTACATCTAACATTGTAAACCATTGGAAATCTTGGTCAGACATCCATTTGTACAAATCCCGACCTGGCCAATATCCCCTTGGACCTACCAATGAATAGTTTTTACCTTTCATACATCCCATTTCCATAATTCTTCTGATATGCGCGCCGTGGTCATACTTGAAACCAGTTAATCCTTGTGGTGCACAATCTGCGTGAGTATCAAAATGAATCATACCTATGTTTTTGAATTTCTTTGCAAAGGCTCTTACATTTGCATATGTAATTGAATGGTCTCCTCCAAGCATAACTGGTATTCCATCAGCCTCAAGTACCTCTTTGACTTTTAGAGTCATTCTCTTATGAGATTCAATTACATCTCCAGGTGAGACTATTACATCTCCATAATCTACCGTTCGAAAAGTTCCAAATGGGTCTGCACCGGTTTCAATATTAAATCGTTCAAATGGAGGAGATGGAACTGTAGATGCTGCTCTAATTGCTCTAGGACCATATCGTGCTCCAGGACGTATAGTAGTACCAAAATCAAATGGTTCTCCAATTATTGCAACATCTGGGTTTGCTTCAACTAATTCTGTGTGATTTTTCACCAAAGGAAGATGCAAAAATGTGTTAATTCCTACAAACGGAGCAACATCTGCACCATTAAAATCATCCCCATAAAATTCCATACCCATGACCAAAATTGGTCTAGCTTTAATTATAAAGATTCTAAGTATAATACGAATTTTTATGGAAATAATTGTTATAGCAAGTCTACAACGATCATTAAACTATAATAATAATGTTCAACATTAAAAACCATGATTTTTCAAAGAACAGAAAACGCATGGCATTTTATTAATCAAGGTTTGGAGTCCATGAATTATGAAGAATATAAAAAAGCAATTCCAAAATTCAATAAAGCCATTTCCCTAGAACCACATAATCATGTTGCTCAATTACATAAAGGAAGATCACTTTATAAAATTGGAGATTACCAAAACGCATTACAATGTTTTGATACAATCTTAAAATTAGATCCTAAAAACTTGGACGCATTACTTAATCAGGGTTTAACATTTCAAAAAATGGAAAAACTTCCACAAGCTATCGTCTCTTTTGAGAAACTTCTTGAAATTGACTCACAAAATCTTGATGCATTAATTTCACTAGGATTATGTTTTAGTAAATTAGACAAGAATGAGGATGCTCTAAAACTCATTGACGATGCATTATCAATAGATCCAAAAAACACATCTGCATTATACAACAAAAGCCTAATTCTGGGAAGATTAAACCAAAATTCCGACTCGCTATCTTTCCTTAATCAAGCCATTGAAGAAGATTCAAATCAATCTGCCAGATTATTTGAAAAAGGTCAAGAATTAACAAATCAGAAAAAACACGAAAAAGCAATCAGATACTATACACGTGCCTTAGAAATTGACAATAAAAATATCAAAGCATTAGTTGCCAAAGGTTGGACCCTTGACTATGCAGGTTTCTCTATTAAAGAAGTAATCCATTATTATGATGAGGCAATCAAAATTGATCCACATTATTCTGATGCCTGGTTCAACAAAGGATTGCTGCTTGATAGGACTAGATTACACAAAAAAGCCATAGAGTGCTTTGATGAGATTTTGTCCTACGATCCTGAAAATGTAAGGGCATTGTACTGTAAGGGTGCCTCCCATGCGGCATTGAAACAATTTGGGAAAGGAAGATTTTGCTGTGAAGCTGCCTTATCAATTGAACCAAAAAATGTTTTTGCATTATGTACTATGGTTTGGTGTTTGGAGCATTCAAAAAAATATGAAGAGGCATTAAAATTCTGTGATACTGCTTTAGAAATAAATCCAAATTATGTTTATGCATTAAGCTATAAAGGCAAATTGCTGTTTTCACTTAAGAGATTTTCTGAATCCTTGGAATATTACGAAAAGGCATTAAAAATTGAGCCAGATAATCAAACTGCTCTTTTTCATAAATTTAAAGCGGAAGCAGAATTGGAGAATAGAAAAAAAGAATCATTAGTAAAAAAATTTATGAAATTTTAATATTTATAAAATATTCGTATAATACTTAGAATTCTTTAATACTAATTTCGGTAAAAAATGCTATGAATCCTGTTAGTTCTCCAGATGAAATATTTGCTGCATCTAAACGTGTAATTGATACCTTATACGGTGATGTATCTGATTTCAAAATAAATGAAACATTTCAAAAACCTGAAAAAGGACCTAGAGAATCATGGGATGTTCAAGTTAATTTCATGATAGACGGTCTGAAATATACTGTTGATTTGGATATTGAAGAAAAAAGTGGTCGTGTAGTATATGCCCAATTAATTGATACAATGACTCCTCTCTAATCTTCCAGATTTCTTATTAAACAGTCAATACAGCTTTTGCTGTTCTGACCTTTTCAATAATCTCGGAAACAAATTCATCCACAAACTGTTCAAAATTCATAGTTTTGTATTTTGGAGTATTTTTTCTCCGTTTTTTATATTCCTCACGTAACCATTTAAAATCACTTTCATTCATTTTTAATGCATTATTTTCTAAATCATTTTTTGATTCAATCATGTTAACGATAAAATAACTAACAAATCTAGTAAAACACTTAACATTATACAACTCCAGATATTCCTCTTTATTTTCTTCATAACTGTTTTTTAGCCATTCTTTGATGTCTGATCTGATGGTGATTGTGTTATATCGCCCTGTCAAATCTAGCCTTAACTTATGAGCATGTATTGTATACCGCCCTGCCTTGACCTCATTCATCATGATAATGAGTGTACTAGGAAGAAACATCCCTAGATAGTTTCTATCTGTTATATGTTGTAATTTCTCCATCACAGCTGGTTTGACTCCAATCGTAGAATAGCCTTTTCCTGGCATGACTTTATGCCTCCAGCCTGTTCATAATATTTTGCATCTCATGAAACTTTGACCTCATTTTTTTTTAATTCCTTTATCAATCTAATAGCCACCCATATCGTTCCCATAGCTATAATTCCAATTCCTAATCCATTTAGAAATGAGTCAGAGTTACCAGCTTGGTTGACACCTAATCCTAAAATTATCAGGATTACCGCAATTGCATACTGTTTATCCATCATGTGTGTAAAACTTGATAACTAATAAAATTTTCAGACTTTTACTAAAAATATATCGTCTAATTGAAAATATGTATACTACGTAACAAATTATGTTCGTAATAACGTAGTTTACATACAAACCAATTACAGGTATACTACGTAACAAATTATGTTCGTAATAACGTAGTTTACATACAAACCAATTACAGGTATACTACGTAACAAATTATGTTGAAATAACGTAGTTTACTAGAATTTTTCAATCTTTATATCACATTGATAACTTCTATATTCAATTTGGCAGAGATGGACGGATTTGCAGCTGCAATTGCAGTATTCATTGTTGTAACAATTGTTGTTGGTGTTTTGGCAGGCAAACTTGTTCAGAAAAGCGGTAAACGATTAATCGTTGCAGGAAAAAGTTTGCCTCTATTTATGGTGGGAACCATGCTTGCTGCACAAGCAGTTGATGGAAATTCAACGTTAGGAAATATCGCCCTAGTCTTTGAATTTGGATTTTGGGCTGGTGCAGTTATTCCAATTGGTCTAGGAGTATGTCTATTACTTGTTAGTGCATTTTATGCAAAACCTCTAAACAAAATGTCAATGATAACATTACCTGATTTCTATTTCAGACGATATGGTAATGGTGCAGAGGGTATTTCTAGCGTATTATTGATAATTAGTTTCTTAATACTTGTTGCAGGAAACTTGGCTGCATGTGGATTTATTTTGGAAGTTGTTTTTGGCATAGATTATTTCTATGGAATTGCTATTGCTGCAGTTGTTGTTGTAGTATATACCATTTCAGGAGGTTTATTTGCGTCTGCATATACGAATCTGTTTCAAGTGTATCTGGCGATAGGATCGTTCTGGGCTGCATTCCTTTTCTTCTTAGGAGGCTTTGCAGATACGCCTTGGGATGTAATTTACAATAATGCACCGACAGCATTCATGGATCTTTCAGGATTATTTGATGTTGCTAATGGGGCTCTGATTAATTGGGGTGCTATACTTGCTCTGGGCTTGGGAGATATAGTCGCGTTAGATTTCATGGAAAGGGTGTTTGCTGCCAAAAATCCAAAAACTGCACGAAGAGGTGCATTAATGGGTGGTGCACTAACAATGTTTACTGTAGTTCCAACTAGCATGTTGGGCATTGTTGCATTCTTCTATTTGCCTGCAGACACATTGCCTGATCTAGCAATGCCTTTACTTGCTACTCAACATATGCCGTTTGCCATTGGCGCAGGAATCTTGATGGGTGTTGTAGGTGCATCAATGTCAACTGCAAGTGGTGGATTACTGGCCATTTCAAGTGTAATTTCTAGGAATCTCATGCAGAGAATTATCAGAAGGCGGTGGATGAACAAACCTAATTGGAGTGACAATAAGTTACTTAACACAACTCGTGTCGTAATAGTTCCAATGATGGTAATTGGAACCGCAATTGGTTATTTTGTTCCGGCACCAGGAGTTTATCTCGTTTTAGCATTTGATATAGTGTTTGCAGGTGCATTTGTTCCGTTAACATTAGGACTTTTCTGGAAGAAGGCAAATATGCCTGCAACTATTGCCGCATTACTTGTAGGATCCATATTACGATTCCAATTCTTCTGGACTATGCCAGAAGAATGGTGGGGACTCGATACAATGATTCCTCCAATAGTTTCATTAATTGTGTTTGTCGGAGTTGCATACGGCACACAACACAAGTATCCAGGAAAAGCTAGACATGATGTTAGAGATTATGTACCACCAGAAGAAGATGTGATTGCAGGAGAAGATTTGAAACACTTTGGTGATGGAACCCAAGCCATGGGTGGAGGCCAAAGTGATTCAGACTCCCCTGATGATTCTGATAATTCTGATCTAGCAGAATATGAAAAAGATTATCTCGAGAGATTGAAGAAAAAAGAATGAAATCAGATGGCGTGATCGTTTATTTGCGAGCTATCACTTCAAATATTTTTAAATAGATAGGTGAAAAAATACCATGAAATATCCTGGATTATTAGATGATGATATATCTCGTGTTGGAACCAACGAAGCACAAATGTACAATCTGCTTTCTGGCATGGTAGTTGCTGATCTAGTTAAAACGTGTCTTGGTCCTCGAGGAATGTCAAAAATGTATATCGATATACTTGGAGAAGACACTTTGACAAAGCATGGTGGTGCATTTTTAAGAAAAGTAGACGTCGACCATCCTGCTGCAAAATCTGTTATAGATGCAGTAAATACTGTTGATACTCATGTTGGAGATGGCACTTCATCTGCGTCTATTTTGATAGGTAGTCTATTGGGCAATGCGAAAAAATTACTAAATTTGGGGATTCCAACTGCAGCCATAGTTAGAGGATATGAAATGAGTCTTGATTTGGTCTTGGAATCTTTAGACGAAATTAAAATCAAACAAAACAATGACAATTTGGAAAAAATGAGAGAATTATTAATCACCTGTATTACTGGAAAGACAATTTTTGATTTACAAGAAGATCAAGGCAAAATAGTTGATATGATTATTGAGGCTGTACTTGATGTTGCAGACTTGAAGAACAATCATTTTGCAATTGACGATATTAAAATTGAAGATAAGATTGGAAATGTAACTGAAATCCAACTGATTAAGGGTACTCTGATTGATAAAACAATAGATAGTTCTGCAATGCCAAAATGCATCAATGATGCAAAAATTCTCTTAATCAATGAACCATTAGAAACAATGAAAACTAGATATGAATCAGAAATTGAGATTACATCTCCTGAACAAATGAGCCAATTTCTTGTTCAAGAAAATAATGATCTTGATCATCTTGTACAAAATATTGTTAATTCTGGTGCTAATGTAGTAATTTCTAGAAAAGGCGTAAATGATTTTGTTCAAGAATCTCTTGCAAAAAGGGGCATTATCTCAATGAGACGTGTAAAGTACAATGATTTATGGTGGTTAGAAAAAGCGGTTAATGCCAAAACTTGCGAGAGCATTGAAAAAATATCTTCTCATGAATTAGGCTTTGCAAGTAAAATATACGAAAAAACTGTCGGGGGTGATCCAATGGTGTTTGTAGAAGGCAAAGCCCCAAAATCTGTTACAATATTGTTAAGAGCAAATTCAAAACGATATTTAGATGAACTTCATAGAAATATTCTAAATGCATTTCATGTACTGCAAAACTTCATTGAGAATCCGTTTGTTGTTTGGGGTGCAGGTTCTGTAGAAGGACTTTTGTCACAAAAAATTAAAGAGCAATCTGTAACTATTGATGGCAAAGAACAGTTAGCAATTGACAAATTTGCTGACTCAATCCTGGAAATCCCACTAACTTTGGCTAGAAATGTAGGAATGGATGTTTTAGACACAAAAACACGCCTACAAGCAAAATTTGCAAACTCGAACGGGAAAACAAAATGGTATGGAATTAACTCAGAAACAAGAAATATCTCTGATATGTCATTATCGAAAATCATTGAAACGGTGGCTGTGAAACAACAAATCTTCAAAACTGCCGTCGAAGCAACAAATTTGATTCTAAGTGTAAATGATGTCTTCATGAAGAACATAATTGATAATACACATTGTCATGTTGATGGAGTAGTTCACGCTCATCATGATCCAGGAAAAAATCATAATCACTTTGAACAAGAAGGATTAGAACAAAGACAAATGCATCAATATTACTGAATTAAAAATCCAACTTGAACTTGTTGGAATTAAAATATGTCTAAATTTTGATTTGTTATTTGAAGTAAATCATATTGTGAATGACTTTGGATTTCATCATTAAACATTATGTCAATATCCAATTCTTTATTTTCTCCTGATTCATCAGACGAATCAAATCCAAAATAAAATATCAGATTAATAATTACAAACATTATTGCAATAAGGATTAACCTAGTTTTCATAGATAGACTTTTTTTAGAATTTTCTCTATTTGCCATCCTGAATATGTAGTGTTGTTTTATTTATGTATAATTATTTTTTTGGGATCAGATTCTATTGATTTTGAAATCTTTTTTTGGTTGCTGAGCAGACATTAGGATTTGTTTTAGCTGTTCATCAGTTATCTGACCTGGTGCTCTTCCTTGTGCTGCCAATCCAAGGAGATAGTTCTCAACCATATTTGCTAATTCTGGTTTTACCATTTTGACATTGTTTAGCCGCAATCTAGCTTCAGAACTAAGAAGTTGTTTCAACAACATTTCTTTTTTTGCATTAAATTGATCCTCAGTATGTTCATGTTCTTCATGACTATGGGTGGTACCATCAGCATGACTATGGGTGGTACCATCAGCATGTGTATGTTCATCCATACTTTTTCTAATAAAATAAAACATTAAAATCTATACTTCATAGTTTGACCATATGGATCATCATAATTTTGAAGGAAAAGAAATTCCACACATTAAACTAGATTCTAAAATGACAATCAAAGAACTTGTTGAGATCTATGCAAGTTCAGGTTTTAATGGCAGGCAGTTAGGCGAGGCTGCAAAATTATATTCAAAAATGATTCATGATGATGCAACAATTTGTCTAACTGTTGCAGGTGCATTGACACCAGTAGGATTTGGTGGAATAATTAAGACATTATTAGATAAAGGATTTGTTGACTGGATTGTAACTACTGGCGCAAATGTATATCATGAAGATCATTTCGCATGGGGGTTTCCAATAAAACAGGGGCATTCTGAAGTCGATGACAATATTCTATATGATAAGGAAATTGTACGCATTCGTGATGTGTATCTAAAATTTTATGAAACACTAGAAATGGAAGATCAGGTAATTCAGAAAATTTTTCGGGATAAAATTGTAAATAAACCATTTACAACTGCTGAATTTTGTAATGTTTTAGGTAGTATAACCAAACAAAAGGCAAAATATCCAGAAAAAAGTTTTGTTGCAACTGCATATGATCTCGATGTTCCAGTCTATATCTCAACACTAAAGGATTCATCGTTAGCATTAAACTTGGCAATTCATAGATTAAAAAATCAACAATATAATCTTGATTTTGTTAGAGAAATAATTGAACAGGCAGCAATAGTTTATAATTCAAAAAAATCTGGTATTTTGGAATTAGGAGGTGGTGTACCAAAAAATACTGCGCAACAAACAGGTCCTCTTTTAGATCAGATTCTTAGAAAAGATCATGGTGGTCAAGATTACATAATTCAGATAACTGATGCTAGACCTGATACTGGTGGATTATCTGGTGCAACACTTCAGGAAGGAAAAAGCTGGGGAAAAGTACATGATTCTCATGAAGATCTTATTACAGTTTATACAGATGCAACAATAGCATTTCCTATTTTAGCATTGTATGCATTAAGTAATGAAGAACCAAGAAAACCAAAAAGATTATACAAAAAATTAGACAAATACTATAAATCTCTTCAAGATTCTGCTGTTAATGTTCCAGATAAATTTGCAGAAATATTAAAAAAATCAGAAATTAATTTAGATTAGATTTTTACGTTTACAACAAAATTGTGTATTTCAAACTTTGAATAACCGAAGCATTAAATGAGATAATAACTTGTTTTGGATATGATAGAACCTGGAAGACCTGTAAAAGATATATCAATTAGCAAGGATTCTGAAATTAATCAAATTTTCCAAGAAATGGCTGAATCAGGAGGGTTTGAATCTAGAAATATCACAGAAGGATTGGAAATACTTTCTAGTATGATTGAAAATAAAGACTGTCTAAAATTTTTATCTTTTATTGGGGCAATAATCTCCACCGGATTTCGAGGAATAATAAAAGATATGATTAAGAAAAAATGGTTTGATGTTGTTTTTACAACGTGCGGTGCACTAGATCATGATATTGCAAGACATTTTTCTAATTATAAAGAAGGTTCATTTTCTATGGATGATAAAATACTTGCAGAACAAGATATGCATAGGCTTGGAAATATCATTGTGCCATTAGAAAGTTATGGTCCTGTAATTGAAGAAAAAGTACAAAGTGTTTTGGAGCAAGTCTATAAAACTGGAAAAAAAGAAATGTCTACTGCTGACATTACAAGAGAACTTGGTAAAATCATGGGTGAAGATTCATTTCTTTATTGGGCATACAAAAATGACATCAAAGTAATTGTACCTGGAATAATGGATGGTGCAGTAGGAAGTCAAATTTGGATGTTCTCACAGAATCATCCAGATTTTAAATTAAACCTTATTGATGATGCAAATTTTATTTCAAGTCTAGTTTTTAAAGCAAAGCAGTCAGGTGCATTACTTTTAGGTGGTGGTGTACCAAAACATCATGCACTTTGGTGGAATCAATATCGTGATGGATTAGATTATGCAGTGTACATAACCACAGCACAAGAATTTGATGGAAGTTCTAGTGGTGCTTTGGTTAAAGAAGCTATTTCATGGGGAAAAGTTACACAAGATGCAAAACAAACAACAATTCATGCAGAAATCACTACAGTGTTTCCATTTATTTTCAAAGCACTGTTACACAGATTAGAGAAATAGTATGGTAAGAAACATCTATGTAGATGGTTCAGGCGGAGCAAAATCAGGCTACGGTTTTTTTGTAAAAGAAACTGGAGAATCTTTCTTTGAAGAAAATCCAGGAATTACAAATAATCAAGCTGAATATCTTGCAATAATTTCTGCATTAAAGAAAAATGAAAATTTTGATGATGAAATTACTATTTTCAGTGATTCAAAAAATACAGTAAATCAACTCAACCACGAATTTGCTATAAATAATGAACAATTACGTACTTTTGCACGTCAGGCATGGTCGTTAATGGCTAAATTCTCTAAACTAAAAATCAAGTGGGTTCCAAGAAGTGAAAATTTAGCAGGTAAAATGCTTGGCAGTTAATGTGTGAATAGCTTTAATTAGAGAAAATACTTGGATCAAAAAACATACCATGACTGAATCTGTTATCCTTTCCCCAAAATCTATTGCAGTGATCGGTGCTTCTGACAAAGAAGGTAGTGTAGGTCGTGCAATTACCTCAAACATTATGAAAGGTTACACGGGTACAGTTTTTCCTATTAGTCCAACTAGGGATACAGTATTCGATCAAAAGGCATACAAGAGCGTCTTAGATGTTCCAGATGAAATTGATTTGGCTGTTATAATTACAAAAAATACCATAGTTCCAATTGTATTAGAAGAATGTGGTAAAAAGAAAATTCAAGGAGCCATTGTAATTACTGCTGGTTTTAAAGAAGTAGATGAAGAAGGCAAAAAACTTGAAGAGCAATTAAAAGATATTGCAAAAAAATACAACTTGCAAGTAATTGGACCAAATTGTCTTGGGGTAATGAATTTAGATCCAGATACAATGATGAATTCAACCTTCCTCAAAATAACTCCAAAATCTGGTGAAATCGCACTTGTATCTCAAAGTGGAGCAATATGTGCAGCATTAGTTGAGGATGCAAGTGCACAAGGAATTGGATTTTCTGCAGTCATTAGCATGGGAAACAAAGCAGACATGACAGAAATTGATGTACTCAAAATGCTAGCAGAGCATGAGCAAACAAAAGTCATTGTAATGTATCTTGAAGATATGGGTAATGGACAAGAGTTTCTTAAAGTTTGTAAACAAATTACAAAACAAAATGTTGTAAAAAAACCAGTGTTGGTTTTAAAATCAGGTAGAAGTCCTGAAGGTGCTAAAGCTGCAATGTCTCATACTGGTGCATTAATGGGCTCAGATGAAATTTATGATGCGTTATTACAACAATCTGGTGCAATTCGAGTTGATACTATGGAAGAATTATTTGATTATGCTACAGCATTTTCCAAGCAACCACTTCCTACAAATGGTGATCTTGTAATTGTATCAAACGCTGGTGGGCCAGCAATTATTTCAACAGATTCATGCTCTAAACTTGGAATTAAAATGGCAAAGATTGAAGAAATTCGTTCTAAAATTGATGCAGTAATTCCTCCATGGGGTAGTTCAAGAAATCCAGTTGATATAGTTGGTGATGCAGATTTTAATAGATTTGAAAATGTACTAAACGAAGTTTTACAACACGAAAATGTTGGTTCAGTCATTTCAATGTGTACACCGTCTGCTACACTTGATTATGATAAACTTGCTGAAGTTATTGTTAAGATGTCAAAAAAATACAAAAAAACAATGCTTGCAAGCTTAATGGGTCTTGATGAAGGAATTACAAACAGGGAAATACTTGCTGCAGGCGATGTTCCATATTATACATATGCTGAAGGTTCTATACGTGCACTAAAGGCAATGTTACGTTTTGTAGAGTGGGTAAAGTCACCAGATGGAAATGTTACAAAATTTGAAGTTGATAAGGATAAAGCTAAAAGTATATTTGATAAAGTAAAAGAAGAAGGACGAACTAATCTTTTAGAAGATGAAGGAAGAGAAATTTTAGATGCATATGGATTTCCTCTTCCACAAAGTATTGTTGCAACCACAGAAGATGAAGCTGTTAATGCTGCAAACAAAATTGGATATCCAATTGTAATGAAGATCTCGTCTCCCCAAATTGTTCATAAATCAGATGCTGGTGGTGTAAAAGTTAATCTTACAAATGACGATGAAACACGTAATGGTTTTAGAACAATCATGGAAAATGCAAAAAAATATGATAGCAACGCGGAGATCAAAGGAGTTTTGATTGTAGAAATGGTAAAAGGAGGAAAGGAGATGATCATTGGTTCAAAACTTGAACCTGGAATGGGTCCTGTAGTTATGCTTGGCATGGGTGGAATTTATGTAGAAATTTTGAAAGATGTAACATTTAGACTTGCACCATTAACTGACCAAGAAGCAAATGACATGATTTCTTCTATTAAAACTAAAAAATTGTTAGATGGAGTTAGGGGAGAAGAACCATCTGATATCAATAAACTTTCAGAATGTATTCAACGACTATCACAACTTGTGAGTGATTTTAAAGAAATCAAAGAATTAGATATGAATCCAGTACTTGTAATGGAAAAAGGAAACGGTTGTAAAATTCTAGACGTGCGAATAGGCATATAAAATTAGGCAAAGCTACAACGGAAACTCTTTAATTATTTATAACATGAAGTGGTAGTGTAGTTATGCAAAAAACAGTTAGACCCATAAGAACAGGTGAGGAGTATATTGAAAGTTTACGTGGTCGTGATCTTAAGGTCTACCTTTTTGGTGAATTAGTTAAAGAACCAGTGGATCATCCAATGATTCGTCCTTCTATAAACGCGGTTGCAAGAACTTATGATCTTGCAGTAGAAGAAGAAGAACTAGCATTCCCAAAGTCGTCAATATCTGGAGAACATGTAAATCGATTTTTACATATTGCAGAAAGTGCACAAGATTTAGTTTTACAAAATAAAATGCAAAGAAAGTTGGGTCAACTAACTGGTACTTGCTTTCAGAGATGTGTTGGAATGGATGCATTAAACTCGCTACATTCTACAACATTTGAAATTGATGAGAAACATGAAACAAAATATCACGACAGACTTTTAGAATTTATCAAAAAAGTACAACATGAAAATCTGGTCATTGGTGGTGCAATGACTGATGTTAAAGGAGATAGAAGCCTTGCACCAAGCGAACAAGAAGATCCTGATTTATTTGTGCATGTTGTAAAACGAGATGAAAAAGGAGTTTACATTACTGGTGCTAAAGCACATCAAACTGGTACAATTAACTCACATTGGATGATTGTTATGCCAACCATGAGATTACAAGAAAATGATAAAGATTATGCAATTGTTGGTGCAATTCCTGTAGATGCTCCTGGTATCAAGTACATCTATGGAAGACAATCATGTGACACTCGTAGTATGGAACCAGGTGACATTGATGTAGGTAACTCTGAGTACGGTGGACAAGAGACTATGGTCATTCTTGATAACGTGTTTATTCCAAACGAAATGATTTTCATGGACGGTGAATATGAATTTGCAGCAATGCTAGTTGAAAGATTCACATGTTATCACAGAAGAAGTTATGTTTGTAAGACTGGATTAGGTGATGTACTAATTGGTGCTGCAGCAGCAGTTGCTGATTATAACGGTGTACCAAAGGTATCACACATTAAAGACAAAATTATCGAAATGACCCATCTAAACGAGTCAATTTATGCGGCAGGTATATCTTCATCATATCAAGCTCAGAAAATGAAATCAGGTGTTTTCTTGAACGATGACATGCTAGCAAATGTTTGTAAGCATAATGTAACACGTTTTCCTTATGAGATTGGTAGACTTGCACAGGACATTGCTGGTGGTTTACTGGTAACATTGCCATCAGAAGCTGAATTGAGAAGTCCAGAAACTGGTCCAATACTTAAAAAATATCTTAAAGCAAAATCAGGAGCTGAAGTTGAAAACAGAATGCGTGTTTTACGTTTAATTGAAAATATGACGATGGGCAGAAATGCAGTTGGTTATTTGACTGAATCAATGCATGGTGCAGGTTCTCCTCAAGCACAAAGAATTCAGATTGCCCGTCAAATGCAATTAGGATATAAGAAAAAACTAGCTAAAGATTTAGCAAAAGTTAAGGGAGAAAACGAAGAAATCAAAGAAAGTTCTGAATATTTCCAACGCGTCTTCAAATTAGATAATACAGAATAACTTATCTTGTATCATCTTCAGATTTTGTATCATCTAAATCATCTAATTTAGACTCTTTTGGTTCCTCTGTTTTTTCTACATATTCCTTATCTAAAGCAATATCTGAAATTTCGTTATTTTCTGATTTTATTTCATCGTCTTTTAGTGTGTGTTGAAATGTAACCTCTTTCTTTTTTGCAAAATGTTTCAATACCATTACTCCAACGATGATTGCAATTATGATGTAATTTACTGGTGGCTGTAGTATCTTAGTAACATAACCAACTTGTGGAACTGTATACTCAACTTTTCCAATATACTCTCTTTCAGTAATTGGGAAATCCGTACCTTGAATTGATCTTGGATTATTATCACCTCTAGTCTTAATTACTTTGGGGTCTTCCTCGATTATTTGTTCAACTCTATGAACGATTACTCTTTCTTCACCTCGTTCATATTTTGCGGGGGAAAAAAACACGATAATATCACTTTTCTTGATGTCTTCAAATGGTGTGTGACTTTCAACTACTATTACATCATATACCTCTAATGTTGGAATCATACTTCCACTCGAAACAACATAAAATGGATTAGATGTACCAAAAATAGCGTATAGTCCTACCCAAATAATTAGAACTGCAACTCCAACTATTATTACATCCTTGATAATCTTCTGTGTACCCAAATTAAAATTCGTCATTTAGTTAGTAAGATAAATCTTGCCTGATAAAATCTATAACTGGGAACCACAACTTTCACAGAATTTTGAATCAGTCTTATTATCAAAATTACAACTGGGGCATCTTGTACCTAAACCAACTTGCGTTTTTGAGGTTTCAGATTTGTTATTACCATTTTTTCCTAAAAATATAACTTCCCCTACAGTACCAATTCTATCCCAATTGACACTAACATCATTTCCTTCATTGTCAGAGATTACAAGAATTAATGTTTGATTTGAATCAACTCCAACTTGTTTTGCAACTCCAATCTTTTTTGCATTTTCATCAAAGACATCCATTCCCATAATTGATCTAAAGGTTGAATCAACTGGACTTGTTTGACTAACAATTTCTTCTTGTACAGTTGTATCTGTTCCTGCAAACTCACTAAAATCTGAAAATGTTGAATCCTGATTTTGTTCAATTGGATTTGCTAGTCCAACTTCTATTTGTTCATCAGATTTTTTGAATTCTCTATATTCTGCAATTGTCCCGTTACATTCATTACAAATGTATTTGCCTCTTTCTACTAAAATTAAATTCTCAGCAACTTCCTCATTTGGATTCTCAAATTCAATGTTTGGACTACCTTCAAATTCTCTTTCACAAGAATTACACGAGTATTTTGTAATATTTTCAGATTCTAATCTTCCTACTGGTGCTAAAAAAAGATCTGGTCCTCCTAAATTTCCTTTACTTTGTTGTTCATCTGTAACTTTAGCCATTACAAATCCGCCTGAACCTCTAAGTTTCTTTAATCTTAATTCAGAACTCATATTTCCAATAAATCATTTTGGTCATTTAAGTATATTTTTGTTAAACTCTAATATTCTAAATCAATATCTGATTGTAGAACTATGTGAACATTTTTACATATGCATAGATGATGATTTCTGATAATAATGGGAATTACACAAATATCTGATGCAAAAACATGGGAAACTGATGTTATAAATTCTGATAAACCAGTCTTTGTTGATTTTTGGGCAGAATGGTGTGGACCTTGCAGAATGGTTGGACCTGTTGTAGAAGAACTAGCAGGTGATTACGAAGGCAAAGTTAATTTTGTCAAAGTTAACGTTGATCAGGCAAATGAATTAGCCTCGAAATATAACGTGTTTAGTATTCCAACTCTAATCCTTCTTAATAGAGGCGAAATTATTGCCCAACAAGTAGGCGCAGGTTCCAAAGAAACTTATCAAAATATGATTGATAGAGCACTAGAAAAAATTTAGGCTCTACTAATTTTCTTCTTTTTATTCTAAACTATTAATATTACAATTATCCAGTTTAGTCTATGTCACTAGGAGAAATTGATACACTAAATCTGACTTTCGAAAAGTTACAAGCATTGTTTGACGAATCTCAAGGATATTACGAATCTTTTCTTGACGCAAATAATTTGTACAAGAATGGTAAATTAACTGACAAACAATTCTTTCAAAAACTAGGGGATTACACAGTTGCTTATTCTGCTTTGGAGTTTTTAGCAATTAAAACACTAATGGAGATGAAAAAAACACTTGATAAGGTTGCAAGTGGATCTTCTACTGGTACACAATCTCCTGGATTAATGCCTGGAATGGGACAACCCGGAATGATGGCAGGTGGTATGCAGCCTGGACCACGCAGTGGAACTGCAGAAAACCCCGTTGGTGGTCCTCCATCTGTAATGTCAGCTCCAGATGCTTTTAATCAGCCTGGAACTTTACCAACACCTGATCCTTCATTACTACCACCAAAACAAAATACTGGAAATTGTACTTCTTGTGGTGGAGATCTTAGACCTAATGCAAAATTTTGTACTAAATGTGGTACGAAGTTATAGAATCTAAATTAAATTAGTTCCACATTCCCGGCAAAACTTGGCTGTAGATGAATTTTTACCACCACATTCTGGGCAAAATTGTTCTGCCACTGATGAATCATCAGAGTTTGCACTACCGTACATTCCACTTCCTAACACTGCACCTGTTGGAACATAGTTTTCCTCATCAATGATTTCAACTGGAGCAAAGTCCTTTTCTTCAATATAATTCAGTAATCGAGGAATACCTTCTTCTTTGTTCTTTGGATCTGGTACCATATCTCCTAACCAAAATGAAAATCTCATCAAAGTTAATTCTGGAGTAGAAAATGCAAGTGTATGACTTGACATGTATTCATTTGCAGCTTCTTTTCCATTGAATACTTTCATGAATTAATATCCTGACACTAGATGTATAATGTTTTCGAGAAATGGACCGAGAGGGAATCGAACCCTCGACATCCACGTTGCGAACGTGGCATTATACCCCTAAACCATCGGCCCAATTTTTATCATTTTTATTGAGTGTATAATCATTTACTCAACTAATATAATGATAAAATGCTCAGAATAATTATGACATATGACAGTGTTATCGTTGATTCACATGTTATACATCAATCAGGAATCATAGAGAAGAATATTGTCATCAATGAGGGTAAGATTGTAGCGTTTACAACCGATATTCCATCATGTGATAAAAAAATCAATGCTGCTGGTCTTGTTAGTATCCCAGGTCTTATTGACACACATATGCATTATGGTGTTTATTCCCCAATTGATAGAGCTGCTACAACAGAATCCCATGTAGCAGCGATTGGTGGTGTTACTACAATGATGAGAATGTTAAGATTAGATGGAGCATTTAGTATGAATCTGCAACAACAACTCAAGGCAAGTTCTGATTCACATTATGTTGATTACGCAATCCACGCATCAATTTTTAATCAAACACAGATAGATGAAATGAAATTATGTGTAGAAAACGGAATTACATCCTTCAAATTATACATGAATCTTGGTGGTGAGATTGGACATGTATACATGGAAATGAATCCAGGAGAAACAAAATTAATTGAATCACACGTAGATGTAAATGACGAAATAATTGAGAATGTTGTTAAAAATGCAGCAAACCTTAATTGTCCTGTCTTAGTCCATGCTGAGGATTATCAAGAATGTGCATGTGGTATTAAGACTGCAAAAGAAAAAAATCGTGATGGATTAAACGCGTGGTCTGAAAGTCGTTCTCCTGACTATGAAGCAAAAGCAATCAAAAAAATTTCTGAATACGCAAGAAAATATAATTCAATAATTTATTTTGTTCATATTGGTTCTGCACGTGCATTAGAACAAATAACAATTGAAAGAGAAAATGGAACTAAGATATTTGTTGAAACATGTCCTCATTATCTTACATTGTCACATGAAACACAAGATGATTATCTTGCCAAAGTTATGCCACCAATTAGAACACAGAGTGATATTAATTCTGTTTGGGAAGCAATTAGTAAGAACCAGATTAATACAATAGGTACAGATCATGTTGCTAATCAATTAAAACTGAAAACTGATGGTGATAGTGTTTGGGACGCCCTTGCAGGCTTTCCTGGAGTAGGAACATTATTACCAATTTTACTTAGTGAAGGCGTTAACAAAAATAAAATTTCTCTAAATCAATTAGTTGAATTAACAAGTTATAACGCATCAAAAATATTTGGTATGAAGTCAAAAGGTAGTATTGAAATTGGCTATGATGCTGATATTACCATTATAGACCTGAAAAAAGAGCAAAAGGCAAGTTCTTTTCTTTTTGGTGGTTTTTCTGACTATCTTGTTTATGATGGCTGGATGCTAAAAGGTTGGCCGGTTAGGACAATGGTTAGAGGTGAAACTATCGCTCAAGATTTTGAGGTTATAGGTAGGCGTGGATTTGGGGAACTTGTCCCAAGAAACTAAGTTAAAATTTCAAACTTTCCATTTGTTTTTGCTTTGTAAATAACGTCTGGTCTTCTAGTAAATATTCCAACTTCTAAAACACCTGGAACTTGTAGAATTTTTTGTTGTAACGATTTTGGATTTTTTATTATTCCAAAGTCACAATCTAAAACTATATTTCCATTTTCTGTTACAAATGGATACCCTCTATCTAAAGAACGAAGAATACTCGTTCCACCAATCTTAGATATTTTTTTAATAACAATACTTCTTGCTAATGGATGTACTTCTACTGGGATAGATCTATTAAAATTATTTACAAATTTTGTTTTATCTGCCATAATCACAACTTTTTTTGCTGCAGAGATCAGAATATTTTCTTTAAGTAATGCTCCACCACCACCCTTAATCAAAAATTTATTTTTATCAATTTGATCGGCACCATCAAATACTATGTCAATTTGTTCAACCTGATCTGCTTCAATTAGTTCAAGATTACCCTTTTCTGCTACTAATTTTATTTGCATTGATGTTGGTATACACTTAATTTTGATTTTTTTTGTTTTTACCAATATTGATAATGATTTTACCAATACAGTAGCAGCTCTTCCACTACCTAATCCTATAACATAGCCGTCTTTAACATGTTTTAGTGCGTCTAACGACAATGCCTTTATGGCATTATCAAATGACATTAATCCACCTCTGCTTGCTCAATCTTTGACATTGTTTTCATTATCTTAGACTTTAAATCTTCAATATCATCGTCATCATTATCAATCTCAGGTTCTTCTGGGAGTTGTACACTTGGTTTTGGTTTTTCCTCTTTCGGTTCATTAGAAATTTTTGGTTTATCTTCATTTAGAACTATTGGTTTATCATATTGAACATCAATCTTAGGTTTCTTAGGTGGTGGTGTTATGACGTCACTATCTAATTGTGCTAACATCTGATCATATTTTGTTTGTTTAAATGAATCAAGTTTTGGAACTGATGTAAGTGTTGTAATTTCAAATTTCTTTTGTGATTCTTCATTTTTTATATTTGGAATTTCTAGTTGTGATACTACTGCATCAGGACTTTCATTCTTGTGTGTGTCTTCTGACGTTTTAGTTTCGGTTATTGTGCGTTTTGTTAATGTTTTAGTTTCTTTTGTGGTTTGTTCTACTTTTTCATTTTGACTTGATTGAATCTTTGCTGTAAGCTCATATAGTCTCTGATCTAACTGCGATAATTTTTGATCCATCAGTGTGATTAATCCCTCACCTAAAGGTCCTAGGTCTGGATGTTTACTTACAATCTGCAGTTTTTCAATTCTAGCAATGATTACTCCAAGTTGATGTTGATATCTTAATAATAATCTGTCACGTTGGATTTTTGATAATCCTGAATCATCATCATACAATCTAGAAATTGTCTTTGTTAGAATATCTTTTTCAATTTCTAGTGCGTGTAATTGATTCTGAATATGTGAATTTGCCCCAATCTTAGTTGGTTGATTATTTTTTAATGAGAAAAATTGGTTTAACATCTATGTATACCATTTAATCCAAGAATATCTTCTTAGTTTTGCATCAGGGTAACCACAGCTTGCACATCTCGAATGACGTTTATGAAATGAGTTTTTACCACATCTTCGACATCTAATATGAGTTTTTTTCCTAGACATCAAACCCATTGCTGGTGTTCCTCTACCCATAGCAGCTCACCTATTTTGGAGGTGGGGAGATCATAATTACATTATCCCCACGAACAACTATGGATCCAAGACTTTTTGATTCGCCTTCAGAAGGGATCTCTTCTGATTGGTCGAGTAGCAGGTTCATGTGTTGATCAAATCCTAACAAGTTTCCTCTAATTGTCTTGTTACCTTTGAGCTTGATGAGGACTACCTCATTGATACTCTCATCCAATACTTTTACTGCCATATCTACGCTCATCTATTTCACTTATTGGATCACCTACTGAGGAGTGTATTAAACGTTGAGTGGTAAAATTTTCAACTTTGTTCGGTAAGTCAAGATTGACACTCTTTTGCTAGATTTCGGATAATTTCACTAAGAAATTTCTGTCCATCTTTCTTTGTTGCACATGTTGGGTCACCCCAAACACCATTCTTTGTAACCTTAGGAAAACCACCTGGTTTTGTAGCAAGTTTACCAATTTTTCTTTTTTCCTTATTGCTTAAGCCATTTGATACAAAACCTTTTTTCGCCTTCTTCATTTTTACTTTTTTTGAAATAGCCAACATGAGTGATGTTTCTACAAATCCTGCATGATCAAACTCATGCTTCATAAAATGCCAATATGAGAATGTGGAGACACAATCTAGTTGTTGTATGTAGTCTAAAACGTGCAAATTTCCATGGTGGCCGTTTAAAATGATAATTTTCGTGATATGATTTTTTCCAAGCGAGGTAATAATATCATCAAGTATTTTCCTAAGATTATTCTCTTTGAGGCTCAAATTAAAAAGCGGCTCATGCTCTAGTGAGACTCCGTAACTAATAGTTGGAAAAACGATGAACCCACATTTTTTTGCTAACCGTGATGCTATCTCTGTGACAATATCAGAGTCAGTTGAAATTGGTAGATGAGGTCCATGTTGTTCAATTGAGCCTACAGGAATGATTATTGTAGGTTTTTTTGATTTGATTAATTTTCTAAATTCGGGGTCATATAGCTCATTGCTGTTCATTACTTTCACTTATTTTTAGTGTGAACTTTTCTCCAACGTACATCTAATTTATTTGAAAGATGCATTTTTGTTGCTTTAAGTAAAGTTTCAGCTTCCAGCTTCTGACCTGAACGTTTTATTGATTCTAATGTATCTTCTGGAGTTACTTTGAATGAATCCTGGAAAATTATTGGTCCCTGATCAAGATTTTCTGTTACATAATGGGATGTAACACCAATAATTTTTGTTCCTCTTTCAAATGCTTGTTCATATGCTAATGCACCAGGAAATGCTGGTAATAATGATGGATGAATATTGATTATTCGATTTGGATATCTCCAGACAAAGTTTGGTGATAGAATTCTCATATATCTTGCAAGAACAATTAAATCAACATCATATTTTTTACAAACTTGCAAAATTTTTGTTTCAGCTTTCTCCTGGTTTCTTTCATTAATCACAACAAATGGTATTTTTGCCTTTTTTGCAACTGATGATAGTGTTTTTTCAGTACCAATTATTACAGAAATATTTCCTTTAATCTCCTTTTTAGATCTAGATTTCAATATGGTATTCAAACAGTGTGGTTCTTTAGTAACAAAAACTGCAATATTTTTTTGAGAGTTTGTTTCATGGTGAGTATTAACCTGCATTTTTAATTTTTTAGCAAGTTTCTGTATATCAGAATCAAATTGTTCTCTGTTAATTCTTGATGCAAATGATACCTCTAGATACATACCAAAAAGTCCTTTGATTACATTTTGATTCACTTTTTCAAGATTACCATTCTTTTCAAAAACAAAATTTGTAAAATTAGCTACTATCCCTTCCTTGTCTTTACCTACAACAGTTATTCCAACCAGTCTTTTTTTCATGGCGTCGTTGATCTAGTATTACATATATGCTTAAGGTATTTGCATCAAAAAAACTGGTGCGGGAGGTGGGATTCGAACCCACGAACTCCTAAGAGACAGGGTCCTAAGCCCTGCGCCTTTGACCAGGCTGGGCGACTCCCGCAAACAATTAGCAACAACAGACAAATTTATCGGTATTGGAATGATTGTAAATGGGCAAATTATTTGGTACAAATGGTGTTCGTGGAATATTTGGAAAAGACTTCAATTTAGAATTCATAAGTGATCTAGTCACATCAATTGGAAATCATTTTGGAAGTGGTAAGATTTTAGTTGGATTTGACGGACGACATTCTAGTTGTACTATTGAAAAAATTGTTTCTGCAGCATTAAATTATTCTGGCTTAGATTGTCATTTAGCAGGACTTGTTCCAACTCCATGCTTAGAATTTGCTACAAAAAAGCTACAATATGATGGGGCAATAATGATTACAGCTTCCCATAATCCCTCTGAGTATAATGGAATCAAAGTTGTAGATTCAGATGGGGTAGAAATTTCCCGAGAGGATGAAAAAAAAATTGAGGACATTTATTTTAAAAAAGATTGGAAGAATCAATTAAAATTTGGTATTACCAAAAATGAAGACAGAACTATTCAAGTATACATTGATGCGATAAAATCTCATGTTGATGTATCAAAAATTTCTTCTAAAAAACTAAAAATTGCAGTTGACCTCGGTAATGGTGCACAAGCAATTACTGCAACACGTTTGTGTCAAGAATTAGGTTGTCAGGTTTTTACTGTAAATGAGAAAATTGATGGTGATTTTCCAGGTAGAGGTTCAGAACCAACCCCACAGAATCTATCCGAACTTACATTACTCGTGAAAAATGAAAAAACAGATGTTGGTATTGCTTTTGATGGTGATGGTGATCGGAGTATATTATGTGATAATGAAGGTAAAATTCTCACCGGAGATAGTTCAGCAATATTGTTGTGTAAATATATCTTGGAGAAAAATCCTGGATCTACGGTAGTCACTTGTTTGAATTCTGGAACAACGATAGAAAAAATTGTATCAGAAACTAATTCAAAAGTAATTCGAACTAAAGTTGGAAGTGTTGAAGTTTCAAGAAGAATGGTTGATGTGAATGCAATAATAGGATTTGAAGAAAATGGAGGTTTTATGTATGGAGTTCATAATCACGTTCGTGACGGTGCAATGACAATGGCATTGGTATTAGATTTACTAGCAAATTCTGAAAGAACCTTGACTGAAAATATCAATAATCTACCCACATCATATACTACAAAGGATAAAGTTCCTTGCTCAAATGATGATGCAAAAGTCGTAATTTCGCAACTTTTAGACGATTTCCCAGAGTCAGATACATCGGATGGAATAAAAATTACTTTTGACAATCAAAATTGGATTATGGTAAGAGCTAGTGGTACAGAACCAATTATTAGGATTTATGCCGAATCTGATAACCAAAAAGGTCTTGATGATTTAATGCATGAATATACTGAAAAAATTAAATCAATAATAGCCAGATAACATATTTAAGACGAGTTCATACAAATTTTTTAAATGGCTAAAGCATATTACGTAAAAAATGAAACACCTGCTGATCTTGTTAATCCAATTTTAGAGGCTTTACGAGTTGCAGCAACAACTGGAAAGGTCAGAAAAGGTACTAATGAAGCAACTAAAGCCATTGAAAGAGGTATAAGTAAATTAATTATTATTGCTGAAGATGTTGAACCACCAGAAGTTGTAGCACATCTTCCATTAATCTGTGAAGAACAGGGTGCAGCATATGCATTTGTTCCGGAAAAACAAGAGTTAGGTAAAGCACTTGGAATTGATGTAACTTCTGCCGCCGCAGCAATATTGGATGCAGGTGACGCACAACATATTATTGATGAAGTTGTTGCATCTCTTGCTAAAGCTAAGGGTGGCGAGACAAAAGAATGAGTCAACAATCTCAATCTGACGAACTAACTTCTGCAGAAATTATTCAAATTGTAGGAAGAACTGGTATTGCTGGAGAAGTTATTCAGGTACGAGTAAAAGTTTTAGAAGGAAAAGATAAAGGACGAGTTCTTACAAGAAATGTCAAAGGCTCTGTAAGAATGTCTGATATAATTATTTTAAGAGAAACTGAGCGTGAAGCTAAGAAAATACACTAGTGATTTAGATGAGTCTTTTAGTAAAACCTTGTAACTTTTGTGATAGACCTGTTGCAAAAGGTTCCGGAACAATGCTTGCGTTCAATAATGGTACTGTTATGTGGTTCTGCTCAGCAAAATGTAAAAAAAACATGCTTGACTTAAAACGTGATCCAAGAAAATTAAAATGGACAAAAAAGTATGTAAAAGGTGGAATTAAAGTCAAGAAGTAAGTTGGCTGAACAGACTCTATTCATAGTAAAACCTGATGGTGTTAAAAGAAAATTAGTTGGTGAAATTTTATCTAGGTTTGAGAAGAGGGGATTTGTTATACAAAAACTAAAGATGTTTAGTTTTTCTAAAGAACTCGCATCTGAATTTTATTCTATCCATAAAGAAAAGCCATTTTTTGATGAATTGTTATCCTATATTACATCAGGACCTGTTGTTGTTGCTGTAATTGAGGGAAACAATGCTGTTGCAACAACAAGACAGATGGTTGGAGCTACAAAATCTTTTGAAGCAGAACCTGGTTCTATTAGAGGTGACTTTGGGTTAGGATTTACTGAGAATATTATACATGCTTCTGACTCGTTAGAAAGCTTTGAAAAGGAAGTGAATGTAGTATTCAAGTGATTAACGTTGGGTATAAGACAACCGATAGTGGCCGTACTAGGTCATGTTGATTCAGGAAAGACATCAATTCTAGATAAAATTCGTGGAACTGGTGTTCAATCTAGAGAAGCTGGAGGAATAACACAGCATATAGGTGCAAGTTTTCTTCCAGATGAAACTATCAAAAAAATATGTGGTTCATTATATGACAAGCTTGGGAAATCTGAAACTAAGGTACCTGGAATTCTTGTAATTGATACTCCTGGTCATGAGGTATTTACAAATCTTAGAGCAAGGGGGGGCTCTGCTGCAGATATTGCAATTCTGGTTGTTGATATCAATAGAGGTTTACAACCTCAAACAAATGAGAGCTTGAAAATTCTTGAAAGTAGAAAAGTTCCTTTTGTTGTGGCTTTAAACAAAGTTGACATGGTATCAGGTTGGCAAAAAAACGATATGCCTCTTGTTTCTCAAGCAATAAAAAGTCAGAGTACACCAGTTCAAACCATAATAGATGAACAAATTTACAATGTAGTTGGAGCACTCTCAATTCTTGGTTATCAATCAGAGGCATTTTATCGTGTTCAGAATTTCTCTAAAGAAATTTCAATAGTTCCTGTAAGCGCTAGAACAGGCGTTGGAATTCCCGAATTATTGGGTGTGTTAGTTGGATTAACTCAACAATATTTGAACAAAAAACTAGAACAAGAAGAAAAATCTACAAGAGGTATAATTCTTGAGGTAAATGATGAAGTTGGGTTAGGGCCAACAGCAAATATGATTTTGGTAGACGGATTTTTGAAAAAAGAGGATAATGTTATTGTAGCCAAGAGAGATTCTGTTATTGTAACTAAACCAAAGGCACTATTGCTACCAAAACCATTAGATGAAATGCGTGATCCAAGAGATAAATTCAAACCAATAAATGAAGTCCAGGCCGCAGCAGGAATAAAAATTGCATCGCCAGATCTCGATGGTGTATTACCAGGCAGTACAGTTTATGCCACGTCTGACTCTGCAGAAACTGAAGAATTCAAAACATTGTTAGAATCCGAAATGAAATCAGTATTTATCGATACTGAAACAACTGGTCTTATTTTGAAATGTGATACAATTGGTTCATTGGAAGCATTAACTGAGATGCTGAGACGTAAACAAATTCCAATTTCTAAGGCTGATATTGGTCCAGTGACTCGTAGAGACATAATGGAAGCTAAAGCAATTAAAGCAAAAGATAGACACCTTGGAGTAATTTTATCTTTCAATGTAAAAGTATTTGATGATGCAGAAGTAGAATCTGAAGAAAGTCACATTAGAATTTTTGAAGATAAAATAATCTATAGTTTAATTGATAATTACTCTTTATGGGTTGAACAAGATAGTGCTGATGTTGATAGCGCAATTTTTAATGAGATTACACCAATTGCAAAATTTACATTTCTTAAAGGTTATACTTTTAGAAACAATAATCCTGCAGTCTTTGGAATTAGAGTTGATGCAGGAGTATTACGGCAAAAAATTTCATTCATGAATAAATCTGGAAAAAAGATTGGAATAATACATCAGCTTCAGAATGATGGAAAAACTGTACGCTTGGTAAAAACTGGTGAGGAAGTTGCATGTTCCGTACAAAATGTAACAATTGGGAGACAAGTAGCTGAAGAAGATGTATTTTATTCTCTGCCTACTCCTGACGAAGCAAAAAATATCTTAAAGAAGTATATGCATAAGCTAAATTCTGACGAAGCGAAAGTTTTCCATGAAATTTTAGAAATTCAACGAAAGATAAATCCTGTTTATGGCTACTGATCCAAAGAATATTTTTTACAAATCATGTGAATTCCAGGCTCTCCAACTGCTCCAACCATCTTATCAATAGATTTACCATTTTTGAACATAACAAATGTTGGAATTGATTGAATACCAAATCTCATTGCAATGTTTTGATTATTATCAACATTCACTCTTGCAAATTTTATATTAACATATTTTTTACAAAGTCTAGTAAATACAGGATGCATTGATTTACAGGGACCACACCATTCAGCCCAAAAATCAACTAATGTAAATTCATTTTTAGAAATTATTTGATCGAAGTTTGTCTCATCTAAATCAATAACAGTTCTCATTTTGGATTCATTTGATTCATTCTGAAGTTTCAACATATCTTCTAATTGTTTTTTCTTAATTTTTTCTAATTCTTCATCTATCATATTGATTTTTGATAATAATTACTTATAATTTTTACAAGTCCAAGAGATATTTGAAAATGATCTCTTTTCCTTCATGAATATTCATTTCATGGAATGTTGGAGATTTTATTTCTACTTTGAAACCGTGTTTATTAATGTCAATATTTTCACCAAATAATTCAGCATTGATTACAAATGGTTCTTTTTTTACATCCAACTTGAATCGTTTGATTGCAAAACCATCAGTAATTGTTAAAATTATAATTTCTTCTAACCAATTGTATAATAGATAATCTAGGTCTTTACCTTCAACGGTTATTTTTTTCTGAACACTTTCATCTATCTTCGAGTCATCAATTATTGTCTGGACAACTGATTTTCCAGCAACTTCAAATGCTTTTGTCAGATTAGGCGCTCTAACTTCAATGAGTGCATCAGTTGAATGTTCGAGGTTTTTGTAGCTCATTTTCTTTTTTTGCACTTCTGATATTAATTAGTTCTAATTCTTATAGCAAAGCCTAAATGCATTCGTTCATTTTTTTTTGTAAATGGATCTACCAAGAGGCATGAAGGATTTTGAAAATAATGAATTTTCAAAAATTGAATTTGTCAGAGAAAAATTTCTAGAAACATCTAAAATTTTTGGGTATAAACTAATGGAACCTTCTCCAATCGAATCACTCTCTACTTTAGAAGCAAAAAGTGGTGAATCAATCAAGGATGATATTTATTTTTTCACTGATAAGGGAGAACGAGAAATTGCACTACGATTTGATTTTACCGTTGGACTAACTCGTTATGCAGTTTCTCAAAAATCTATGAAACTACCTGCAAAGATTTCTGCATTTGGTGGAGTTTGGAGATATGATGAACCACAAAAGGGAAGATATAGATTTTTTCATCAATGGGATATTGAGATTTTTGGTAATACAAATTTAGAATATGATGCTGAAATAATTGAATTTACATCAAAGTTTTTTTCAAATCTTGGTTTAGAGAATCTTAGTATTGATTTATCACATAGAAAATTAGTTCAGTCATATATCAATGAAATCTTCCAAGAAGATAATCAACAAATTGTCTTTGATATGCTAAGAGCAGTTGATAAAATACAAAAAAAATCTAAACAAGAAATCATTTCTGAATATGAAAAAAAGGGATATTCACCTGATAAATTAGAAAAAATTATTGAATTTTCAGAAATTACTGGTACACCTTCTGAAATTCTAGATAAGATTGATGTTAGTTGTTTTAATGGTTGGGATGAAATCACATCGGTTTATAATTCACTAAAAAATCGTAACGTCAATAATATTCAAATTAACTTGGGAATTGTTCGTGGTTTAGATTATTATTCGGGAATTGTTTTTGAAGCATTTGATAATACTTTCGATATTGGTGCTCTCGTAGGTGGAGGAAGATACGATAGTTTACCTGAAGCATTTGGAAGAACTGATTTTGGTGCAACAGGTGTTGCAGGTGGTGTAGAAAGAATAATTTTAGCATTAGAAAATCAGAACTCTAAATTTAAAGAATTAGAAAAACGAATTTCTGTTTTATATGTTAACGATGAAGTAAAAGATCACGCAATAAATATTGCTTCGTCTCTTCGTGATAAAGGAATTCCAGTGGACATTGATCTTAGTGGTAAATCATTAAAAAAACAAATGGAACAGTCTGTTAATTCGAAATTTGCAGTGATAGTCGCACCAAATGAATTCTCTAGTGGAATGATAGTATTACGTAACATGCTAGATAGATCAGAAAAACAAGTCAAAATAGAAGATTTAATGTCTGAACTTAGTTGAGAAATGCTCTTGTGAGCATCATTATTTCTGGGCCATTAGTTAGTGTTCCAACTACCATAGCTTTGTTATTAACCAAAATACCAGATGAAAGAAAAGGAAGTCCACCATTAATTGTTGCATGTTCTACTTTTACTCCTAAGATATTATTGATTATTTTAATATCTTCATCATCTGTTTCAGGATGGACGATTCCACCTGATTGTGATGTTGCCATGACTGCACCAACTTGATGGAAGCCTGCAATTTTTTTTTGTAAAACTTCAATATCTAACACATCTTCAATTTTTTGAATAGATTCTTTTGGTAAACTAGGAGACACAATGCCACCTTTATCATTAACACTCATCATATTTCCAAGTGCATTATATTTTACATCTAATATATCCACATTTAGATCTGTTTTCTTTTTAATTTTATTGACTTCTTCTTCTGAACTAGTATTTGGTAATAGTATTCCATGATTATTTACAACCATCAAGATTCCTAATAGCCTAGTATTTGCTACAGATGTTATCAAGTAATCTGTTTGGAGATATTCAGCAAGTTTTTTTGATTTTGTGGCTGCAAATCCATTTGGAACAAAAACAAATTCATCATTTACCTTAGTATAGATTCCAATATTTGGCCCTCTGTAAACATCGAATTTTATAATATCCAATAATATGGTCATTTTTGAAAACGATATGAACGTACGCTAATTTGTCTAAAAACAGCGTTATAAAAAAATGAATTTTGATTTATGATCGTTTAGTTTGTACTAACATTGTCTAGATTTAAATAATATTCAAAGTGACAAATTCTATGCCAATACTAGAAAACTTTTGTAAAGACGACAAAAAACCAATTGGTAAGATCATTGACGGACCATCAGGTAACTTCCACTGGGTTTGGCCATCTCAAGCTGGCGAACCAGGAAATGACTGGGACGCATCAAAAGATGAGAAAGTTCTAGCTGATTACGAGAAACACGGCGAAAAAATGGTGAAACTTGGAATCACTGGTACTATGGTAGCAAATGATTGGGATGTTTGTGTAGCAGATGGTGCATGCATTGAAGCATGTCCTGTTCAAATATTTCAGTGGTATAGAACTGACAAAGATATCTCAGGCATTGATGCAGTAAATGATACTACTGACTGGAAAGGTGAAGGCACAACTGAAAAAGAAGAACGACTCGATTTCACAGATAAAGCAGATGCAATCAGAGAACATGACTGCATTTACTGTATGGCATGTGTATCAGTTTGTCCACCACAAGCAGTTCTTGTCGACCAAGGAAACATGGTAGAGCACGAGAAAGCAGCCGGAACTTACGTAAAAATTGAAGCTGGCACTGCAAATCCGCACTCACACGATTAGAATTAGTATCTAATCATTTCTTTATTTTTCATTTTTTATCTACTAGTATGTTGTATACCAATTATGCATAAAATTGGAATAGATCTTGGTGGAACAAAAACAGAGGGTATACTATTAGATGAAAAATTTGAAATCGTAGAAAGAAAAAGATTACCAACAAATCAACAAGAAGGTTATTCATCAATTATTAATTTAATTAAGAATTTAGTTGATGACTTGAAACAGAAAACTGATGATAGTATATCCATAGGAGTTTGTACCCCTGGTGCATTATCAAAACAATCTGGCGTGATTAAAAATAGTAATACACAATGTCTTATTGGAAAAGATATTAAGAATGATTTAGAAAATGTTCTGAAACAAAAAGTTTCTATTGAAAATGATGCAAATTGTTTTACATTAGCAGAATCAAAACTTGGTTCTGCAAAGAATTTTGATATGGTCTTTGGTGTAATAATGGGTACTGGTGTTGGTGGTGGTATAGTAATAAAGCAACAGATCCATAATGGTAGAACGAATATTGCAGGTGAATGGGGGCATCATTGCATTAAATCAGAAGGAAATTCATGTTATTGTGGAAAAAGCGGATGTGTTGAGACTTATCTCAGTGGTCCTGCATTGGAGAAAAGATGGAATGATCTTTCAGGCAAACGACAAACAATTTCTGAAATTCTTCAGAATAGTGATGAATCTATGTTTACCACATGGAAGAATGAATTATTAGAGAATTTTGCATTAGCGCTTGGAAATGTAATCGATATTTTAGATCCTGATGCTATTGTTCTTGGTGGAGGATTATCAAATATTCCATTTCTATATGATGAAGGACAAAGTTATGTCCATCAACAGGTGTTCACAGATCAAATTGATACTCCAATTCTAAAAAATAAACTGGGTGACTCTGCTGGTGTTTTTGGGGCGTGTATGATATGATTATTTATTGAGGCTCGATAGTAGCAGGTGGCTTACTGGAGATTACATAAGATACCCAGGTAACCTCTTCTATCTCATTTGTAATTCTATTACTAATTTTTTCTAGAATTCCATGTGGCAGTCTAGTCCAATCTGCAGTCATTGCATCGATAGAATCAACAATTCGTACAGTTACAATCCGTCCATATTTTCTTTCATCACCGACAACACCTACAGCTTTGTCGTCTCCTACTGCAGCAAATGCCTGCCAAACTTGATTATACAATCCAGCATCCCATAATTCATCTTCTACAATTTTACTTGCTTTACGTGAAATTGATAATTTTGTTGGTGTTACTTCACCTATTACTCGTACAGATAATCCTGGTCCTGGAAATGGATGTCTTTTCACTAATTTTTCGGAGACACCAAGAATTTTTGCAACTTCCCTAACTTCATCTTTGTATAATTCTCTTAGTGGTTCTAAAATTTGGAGATTCAGCCAGTCAGGTAATCCACCTACGTTATGATGAGATTTTATTACTGCGGCAGGTCCTTTTGAAACTCCACTTTCAATTACATCAGGATATAATGTTCCTTGTGCAAGCCATTTGAATGGACCATTCTTTTCAGCAAAATCTGTAAAAACTCTGATAAATTCCTCTCCGACGATTTTTCTTTTTTCCTCAGGATCTAAAACAGATCTTAATTTAGAAAGAAATTTTTCTTGAGCCTCGATTTTATGAAAATTTATTGCAAAATTTTTCATAAACATTTCTTGGATTTCTTCAGATTCATTCAAGCGTAATAAACCGTTATCGACAAAAACTCCTGTTAATCGCTCTCCTATTGCTTTGTGAATTAGTAGTGCAGCAACTGTCGAATCTATTCCTCCACTAACTCCACATAATACGTTTCCATTGATTTTTTTCAGTTCACCTACAGTTTTTTCAATAAATCCTTCCATTGTCCAATCTTGTTTTGCTTTACAAATTTTTAAAACGAAATTTTTCAAAATTTCAGTTCCCTGTTCAGTATGAATAACTTCAGGATGAAATTGAATACCAAACACTGTTCTATTTTTGTTAGCTATGGCTGCAGCATGTGCATTATCAGTATGACCAATAATATCAAATTCATCAGGAATTTTTTCTGCTTCATCACCATGACTCATCCATGCTCTAATCGATTCTCCTAACCCTTCTAACAATTCAGAATTTTTTTCCATCATCAACAAAGATGAACCGTATTCTTTGTTTGCACGCTTTACCTTTCCACCAAATTTATTGACAATTAATTGATGGCCATAACAAATACCAAGTATTGGTAATTTAAAATCAAATATTTCATTTTCAGGAATTGGGGCATCTGAATTATAAACACTTGAAGGACCACCAGAAAAAATTATTCCTTTTGGTTCCTTCTTTTTTAATTCCTCAATGGATATATCATATGGAACTAATTCAGCATAAACAGAGAGTTCTCTAATTCTTCTACAAATTAAATGACTATATTGAGAACCAAAATCTAAAACAACAATTTTATCCATTTTATCACTTGGAAGAATTTTCCATCATTCGTGTTAACGACCATGTGGCTGTATTGATAATCTCATCTACTCTATTTTTTTCACGATAATTTTTGATTATTATTTCTCTAATTGCACTTCCATTCTTATTAATAATACAATCAATAACAGATTCTTCATTAATTTTTCCGTTTTCAACTAATCTATCATCATTCTTTTTCATTTCCCCAATTATTCGTTCAACAAAAAATGTTTTCAATGGTGGAATTTCAGGTGTTAATCCGATTCCATCTTTTAAAATGATTGATACTTGTTCTGGTGTTACAATTGCATTTGCAATAATTTCTCCGTCCTTACTTTTTTTAATTGGGATAGTTTCGTTATCTTCTTGCAAATCAGGCGTGTCCACATTTTCAGTAGGATTATTTTTTGGTATATGTGATGCTTTAATAAAACTTGAATCTTTAAGATTGACATCCAAAATGTCTAATGTTTTTTGTAAAAAAGCAATCTCTTCTTCATATTTAGATAATTTTTCAATTATTGTTTCTTTAAGCTGAACCATGTCACGAATTTGTTCATCAGTATATTTCATATTTGTTAGAAAACTTATTCCGTATTAAAACGCATTCTAATTGTCTATCATATACTCAAGGTCAGCGAAACTAATCTTTCTGAACCCTTTGATTGGTTTTGAAGTAGTATATAGATCAGAATTAGATTTTTTGGCAAGCCATTCAAGTAATTTTTTTCCGTATTCTAATTTTTTTAATTTGGTTTTTCGATCTAAAACTTTCTTTTTTGAATACTTTCCAATTTTCTTACCAAAATCCATTCCAAACAAAATAATTTTTTCTGGATTAAAACTTTCAGCCAAGAAAACACATCTATCTCCATCAGTGAATCCACCAAAATTTTCCAACTTTCCAAATTTTCTAGTTTGTGTTGTACCGATTTTATTTTGAAAAATTGAAACCAATTCTAATTCATTGTAATTATTACCATGGGCATGAACAATAATTGGAATCTTTGTTCTACCTACCTTTTTGATACTAGAAATATCTCCATCAAGATCAGTTACAAGAATATCAGGTTTGATATTATTTTCAATTAATGCTTGAACTGCACCATCAGCAACAATTTTTGTGACATTCTCATATTTCTTGAGAGTTAAGATTGAATTAGAAAGCGAAGGTCCAGCACCAATTATGAAAACAGTTTGCCCTGAAATTAATTTTTTTAATTTGGATATGGGATATTTTTTTCTAATTTTTCTATTTAACTTCTGTGCAGATTCAAGATCTTTTAACTTACTATATCCAAATGCATTTCTTATTTCACGATATCTAGATTCCCATCCTCTTATTGTCATAAACTCAAATTAGATGACCTTTTCATAAATCATATGGCAAAATTAGGAAAATTAACGGTTGGTAACAAAAATGAAACAAAAATAATGGGAATTATCAACATCAGTCCAGAATCATTCTATAAGAATTCAATCAAAATTACTAAATCAGAAATTTCAAAAACTGTAAAAAAAATGGAATCTGAAGGTGCAAGTATTATTGATGTTGGTGCTATGTCAACTGCACCTTACCTAAAAACTGTCATCTCTGAAAAACAAGAGCTAAATCGAATTTCAAAATCTATAAGTATTATTCAAAATGTTACAAACCTTCCAATTTCTATTGATACATGTAGAGCAACCGTTGCTGAATATGCTTTGGATTCAGGCATTGAAATAATCAATGATGTTTCCGGATTAAAATTTGATAAAAATATGCCTAAAATTTTAGAAAAATTTCAACCATCAGTTATTGTATGTGCATACAGTAAGAAAATGATTTACAACAATCATGTTACTGAAACAAAAAAACTCCTTCAAGAAAGTATCAAAATTGCAAAAACTGCAAAAATTCCTAAAGATAAAATTGTAGTAGACCCTGCAATTGGCTTTTTCAGAAATTCTGGGAGAGAATTTCCATTTACAAAAATTCGTTCTGATTGGGTTGTTAGGGATATTTCAGTTCTACAAAATTTACGTTTTATTAAAAACAAGTTCCCAGCATTGGTTTCAGTTTCTAACAAATCATTCATAGGAGAAATTTTACAAAAAGATAATCCGGCTGATCGACTTTATGGAACTATGGCTGCAGAACTGATTTCAATAATGTATGGTGCAGATATTCTACGAACGCATAATGTGGGTGCAGCAAAAGATATTTTGAAGATAGCAAAAAGAATGTTAAAAAACACTAAGAAAGGCTTATAACGGTTTTTCATTCTCTGGTATGAGGTTCATTTGAGCATAAGAGAAGGAATAACGTTTGACGATGTGCTCCTGGTACCCAAATTTTCTGATATTAGTAGTAGAACTCAAACTGACTTATCAACAAAGTTATCAAAAAATATCACATTAAACATTCCACTAATCAGTGCAAACATGGATACTGTTACAGAATCAACTATGGCAGTAACTATGGCTAGACAGGGCGGAATTGGAATTATTCATCGCTTTTTAACAATTCAAGAACAAGCAAACCAAGTTCTAAAAGTGAAACGTTCTGGAAGTGTAATGATTGAAAATCCATACCTTGTAAGCCAAGATGAAACAATCAGTACTGCACTTGATATAATGGCTGAAAAAGAAGTTTCAGGCTTGCTGGTTGTTGATTCCGAATCCAGTCTTGTTGGAATCCTCACTGAACGTGATGTATTATTTGAATCTCTAGATTCTACAAAATTAGTTAAAGAACTAATGACAAAAGACGTCATAACCTCAAAACCTGGAATAAATGTGGATGAGGCAAAAGATATTCTAAAAAACAATAGAATTGAAAAGCTACCATTAGTTGACGATGACCAAAAAATTCATGGACTTTATACAACTCAAGACATACTAAATACTGAAAATTATCCAATTGCCTCTCATGACAGTAAAGGAAGACCACTTGTAGGTGCTGCAGTTGGGGTGAAGGGTGACTTTTTGGAAAGGACAGAAGCACTTCTAGAAGCTGGTACTGATGCAATTGTAGTAGATATTGCACATGGACATAGCGAAAATGCAATCAGTACAGTGAAGAATATCAAGAAAGCATTTCCTGACTGTGAATTGATTGCAGGAAATGTTGCAACTGCACAAGGAACTGAAGATCTGATAAATGCAGGAGTTGATGCTGTAAAAGTTGGTGTTGGTTCTGGCTCAATTTGCATTACTAGAGTAATAACAGGTTCTGGTGTTCCTCAGTTAACCGCAGTTTTAGATTGTGCAGAAATTGGTAAGAAATATGACATTCCAATCATATCAGATGGTGGTACTAGAACCTCAGGCGACGCAACAAAGGCACTAGCAGCTGGTGCATCATCTGTAATGTTAGGAAGTATGTTAGGTGGAACAGATGAAAGTCCAGGCTCTACTATTAGTAAAAATGGCAAACGCTACAAAATTTACAGAGGTATGGCATCACTAGCTGCTGCGAGAGGAAGAAAATCAAAAGAAACTGGATTAGTAGATTTAGGTGACGATCTTAATGACTATGTTGCAGAAGGTGTAGAAGCATTTGTTCCATACAAGGGAACAGTTACCGACATACTAACACAAATTACTGGAGGAATTCGTTCGGGTCTTAGTTATTGTGGTGGTCATACAATTCAACAGATGCAAGAAAATGCTGAATTCATCAAAATGTCAGGTGCTGGATTTGCTGAAAGTAAACCGCATGACGTAGATCTAATGTAGTAAGTCTAAGCTTTATTGCGGGGGAATCATTAGTTGTCATATGCCATACATACAGGTGTCACTATATCCAGGTCGTTCAGACCAACAAAAACAGGATTTTGCAAAAGCAATAACTAAATCTGCAGTTGAAATTCTAAAAACAAAAGAAGAACATGTTATTGTAGTATTTGATGAAAATCCAAAAGAGAATTGGTTTCTAGCAGGAAAGCAACTCTAAACTATCTTTTTATTTTCATTCTATTTACAAAGTGTATGTCAAAGATTGCACTTGTTCAATTCAAAGCATCAACTGAAAAGAAAAAAAATATTCCAAAAATCCTAGATTATATAAAACAGGCATCAAAGAACCGTGCGGACATGTGTACGTTTCCAGAGTATATGATGTTCTATACGCCATCAACACAGTCAGCTAAACAATTAGCACAGCAAGCTGAAACAATTAATGGCGAATTTGTATCATTAATTGCAAAATGTGCTAAAGAAAATTCGATTAGTGTTTTAGGAACTATGTATGAAAAGAGCAGAAAAAAAGATCGAGTTTATGACACATCATTTATCATAGATAAAAATGGCAAAGTCATTGGAAAATACAGAAAGATTCACCTTTATGATGCCTTAGGTTTTAAAGAATCTTCTAAGATGTCACCCGGTTCATTAATTCCAATGCCAACTAAAACTTCTATTGGTAAATTGGGAATGATGATTTGTTATGATTTACGATTTCCTGAGATGTCAAGAACTCTTGCTTCTGCTGGTACGGAAATACTTGTAGCGCCATCTGCTTGGGTTAATGGTCCAATGAAGGAAGAACATTGGTTGACATTAAACAAATCACGTGCAATTGAGAATGGTTGTTATGTTATAGCACCAGATCATTTAGGTCATGTTTATGCTGGACGAAGTCTTGCGGTAGATCCATACGGTAGAATTCTTCTTGATATGAAGAAGCGTCAAGGAATTGGTTATGTTAACATATCATTGAAAAATGTTCATGATACTAGAAGGAAACTTCCTTTATTAAAAAATCGTAGAACAGATATTTATTCAAACTTTAAACTTTAGATTTTCTACTAATACATTTCATATTTGCACATTGTTTTTGCCATTTTTGTTTTCTACCAAATCTAAAAAATATGATAGGCCATGAACAAATATCACATTTGATTCTTGTTGCTTTTATCATTGCTTTTTGTAGAAGTGGTGATGATGCCTTACAACCATTATAGTAGTTTGTACACCCAATGAATCTTTTTTTTGTTGTATGGGATTTTATTATCAAAAGTTGTCCTGATTTACATTCAGGACATTCTACTAATCCATCTTTAGGAGTATTTGTACCTAAAATTACATATTTCTTTTTCTTTGCAGAGTATGACAGAAAACCATTCGAATCAAGATATTGAGATATTTCTGTTTTAAATGATTTAATATTATTTTTTGTTACTCTAACAGAATCTCTTTTTCTTGTTTTAATTTTTGAAACTTTAGATTGCTTGATTTGTTGTTTCATACCTCCTTTTCTATTCTACCTTAATGAAATTTTTTGCATAATTTTTATACTCGTTGTGTCAGCAAAATTTGTGGAAAACGTTTGTGTCTTGGGTGCTGGAAGTACGAAGTATGGAAAACTAGATGACAGTATATCTGATATAACAATTCAAGCATCAGCTTCTGCAATTGAGAATGCTGGTATTGAACCTAAAGAGATCAAAGCAGGATACATATCAAATGTTTTTGGTGTTGCAGATAAACAAGTTCACTTGGGTCCTGTTGTGATGAGTAATTTAGGAATTTCTGAAAGACCATCACTGTCAATAGAATCTGCATGTGGTAGTGGATCTGTTTCATTTAGGGAAGCATATGCAAATGTTGCTGCAGGATTCTATGATGCAGTACTTGTCACTGGCGTTGAAAAGGTTACTCATACTGGTACTGAATGGACTACAACTTACTTTTCTTATTGCTCTGATTTTTTCTATGAGGGACAAGCAGGTGCATCATTTCCTGGATTGTTTGCATCAATGGCAAGAGCATATCTTAATGAATTTGATGCAACAGAAGAAGATCTTGCTAGTGTTGCAGTAAAAAATCATGATAATGGACTTTCAAATCCAAAAGCACATCTTAGGAAAAAAATTACTATTGATGATGTAATGAATTCAGCAGTGGTTGCTAGTCCTTTGAAGCTTTTTGATTGTTGTCCCTTTTCAGATGGAGCAAGTTCTGTAGTTATTTGTAACGAGCAGTTTGCAAAAGATCACTCTAAAGATTATGTTAAAGTTATTGGTTCAGGACGTGGGGGTTCACCTGCAGCACTACAGGGACGCGATCACCTAACAACTATTCCTAGTACTAAACTTGCAGCTGCAGATGCGTATAAGATGGCAGGAATTACAGCAAAAGATATAGATTTCGCAGAAGTCCATGATTGTTTTACAGTAGCTGAAGTAGTAGACACTGAAGATCTTGGTTTCTTCGAAAAAGGAAAGGGTGCACAAGCTGCACGTAACGGCGAAACCAAACTTAACGGTTCAATCCCAATTAATCCATCAGGCGGCTTAAAATCAAAAGGACACCCAATTGGTGCTACTGGAGTTGGTCAAGTAGTTGAGGCATTTGAGCAATTAACAGGAAAATCAGGTGAACGTACAGTTAATGATGCAAAAATTGGTTTGACACAGAATTTTGGAGCAACTGGCGCTAGTTGTGCTGTTCATATTTTTCAAAGTGTGTAAATTGTCTGCAAAACCTGAATTTATTGAACAAGTAAAGAACGGAAACATACTTGCTAGACAATGTACTAAATGTAGTGAATTACATCTTGCAACTGTATATTTTTGTAAAAAATGTGGTAACAAAGACTTTGAAGATCACATAATTGCAGGAAAGGGGAAAATAGTCACATATACAATAATGACTGTACCCCCAGAAGGATTTGAAGAATTTGCCCCTTACGCATGGGCAGTTTTAGAGTTAGATGATGATTCTAGGCTTAGAATTTCTGGATTTATACCTAATATTGCAACACCAGAAGATCTTCCTATTGGTACACCAGCAGAAGTTGTTGATTTTGATCAGCGAGGAATTGTTCTAAAAAAATAATAGATTTTCTTCAGATTATTGAAAATTCCTTGTCAATTTTAAATAGTGATTGTCACAATTTCAGATATGACTGTAGAAGTAGTTTGCGGACAATGTGGCGAAAAAATATCTACAATGAAAATGTTAAAGTCTGTAAAAGATGTTCTAAAACATTATAATAACAAGTGTCCGAAATGTGGCCAAAAACTTTCTACAAATCAATTTTCATTAGATGTAGAAGAAAAATAATTTTTTTGTTCAGTTTTCCAGTAACAACAACTCTTAATAGTTAATTTTTTTTTACAGACTCTTATGGGAAAGGATGAAGAATCAAAATTTGAGGAAGAGCTAGATCTTGATGCTGGTGACTTTGATGATGATGATGAGTTAGAAATAGATGCAGATGCCAAAGATGGAGGAGGTCTTTTACAATCCACATCAAAACGTGTCAGAATGATTTTCTCGGTTATGGCAAGCCCTAATAGAATAGATATTCTAAGAATCCTTAATTCTAAAGGACCACTCACTTATTCTGAGTTAAAATCATTAGCTGGTTTCAAATCAAAAAAAGAGAGTGGTAAATTTGCATATCATCTTAGAAAACTTTTACGACAATCATTAGTGGCTCTTAATAAATCCGAAAGAAGATACACAATCACTAATCTCGGTAAATTAGTTTTAAGTCTTGCACGACAAATTGAAGAACGTTCAATCATAGAAAGTGGAAAAATGTATGTACGTACATCCCATGACTCTATTGAAGAATTTAATTCTCATAAAATCATTCAGTCATTAGTCCGTGAAGGAAGCTTACCATTAGAACTTTCACAAAAAATTACTGAAGAGGTTGAAAATCGTATTTATAAATTTCAAACAACATATCTAACAGGTTCCTTAATACGTGAAATGGTAAATAATGTACTTTTAGAACATAGTTACGAAGAATATAGAAACAAACTTGCTCGTCTTGGAATGCCAGTATTTGATGTTCAAGAAATGTTCACAAATGTAGAAAATATACAAAATGGTGCTGAAGATTTGTTGTTCAACACTGGCCAAAATGTATTAACAGAATATTTACTCACAAATGCTTTACCAAAAGATATAGCAGATTCTCATTTATCAGGTGATTTACATATTACAAACCCAGGCATGTGGTCACTCGTTCCTGATATAGTATTCCTTGATCTGAAAGAGCTAATCGAGGATGGTTTACAATTAGGCGGAAATTCTCTTGGTGTATCACGAATTTTACAACCTAAAACTCTTGATGACTTAGCAGTATTATTACCAATGGTTTTTTCTTTGGTTACAAAAGAAGCATCGCAAGAGATTGTAATAGATGAACTTTCATCGGTGATAGCAAAAACATCAAAGAATATAACAGAAATTGAAAAAAGACTAGTTGATATTTTTAGATTGTCATCTACATCAATTAGTTATAGTAAGTCCCCCACAGTCATATCATTCAGACTTTCTTTGTCAGTAGATCAAAAAATTGTTAAATCAATATTATCTGCATACAAATCATATGTAGAAGTAACACCATTACCAAAAATTGGAATTGTTATTGATTACGAAAAAGGAAAGATATCAGAGGTATCTGATATACTTTCTACAATAATTTCTCTTGGTGGTAATGTAATATTTTCAAAAGGATCTTGTACTACAAATGCAATACAAAAATATGAAGAAAAAAATCTTGGTACATCAATTAGACTTGGCTCTTTAACAATTAATCTTCCACGACTTGCGTTTGAATCTAACAAAGATGAGACATACTTTAGAGCAAGACTTGCATTACTCATTAAACCAGCAATTGATTCAATGGTAATAAGGAAAAAAGATATTTCTGATCTTACCAGACGTGGAATAAATCCACTTCTTAATGGCAATACTCAATTCATGCAGAAAAATTCTATCTCTTTAAATCTAAATCTTGTTGGACTTAAAGAAGCAGTATTTAGTATACTTGGACACAAAGATGACAAGGAGGGAAAAGAAATTCTCTATAAAGTTGTTCAGACAGCAGTTGATGTTGCAACAAAGAAAGGAAAAGAATCTGGCGTAAATGTGACAGTTGCTATGGTTGATACTGATGGTATTTCAAGATTTGCTACATTAGATAGTGAAAAATATGGCAAGAATTCTGTTCAAGATTCCACATCTTCTGGATTATATTCTCAAGGCCAATCCATAGATGCTGTAAAATTTGGTGAATTGACAGCAAAAAATGAAATAATTTCTGAATATAACCATATTGCGAAAATGCTGACTGGAGGATCACTCTTAAAGATAAATTTTGATAGTAAATCTAAACCTGCAGAGATAAAGACAATAATTGAGAAAGCTGTTGTACTAACTTCGTCATTTAAGCCAATTATGCATGTACCAGTATGTGGTAATTGTAGCTATAAGGGTGACAAACTAGTCGACAAATGCCCAAATTGTAAATCACAATTTATTTTGTAAAACGAGATTCGTCCCTTGAACAATCATTGGTACACTAGTAGCACGATCTGATCAAAAGTTTTTTTGCTCAGGAATTACCAATACAAGAAAAATTGTAGCGTTGTAAAAAAAGTTCAGCTCATACTAAGAAAATAGTTGGCAAAGAAGATATATTCTTGACAATCTTAACTTACCTTGAGGAGTTATAATTGGTTGAAAATTCACAAATAGAAAGTTCTATCGCCGAAATTAGGAAAAGAAATGGCAAAGTAACAAACTTTGACAAGAATAAGATCTCTAATGCAATTCACAAAGCATTAATGGCAACAAACCAAGATGATCGCGATCTAGCAGAAGAATTGACTAATGGTGTACTAGATAAATTAATTACACAAGGTTTCTCCAATTCACATCCTCCAAGCGTTGAAGACATTCAAGATATGGTTGAATCGACGCTAATTGAACAAGGTCACAGTGAGATCGCAAAATCCTACATATTGTATAGACACGAGAGGAGAAAGATTCGAGATGAGAAAATGACAGTTCTAAACACAGATAATCTTGATTCAGTTTCTAAAGCATTTGATCTTAATTGTCTTCGTGTTTTAGCATCACGTTATCTAATGAGAAATAATAGAAATGAAATTACTGAAAGTCCATCACAAATGTTTGAAAGAGTTGCAATTCTAATTGGGATTGGGGATCTTTTACATGACGATGAGATTTTTGCAAATAATGGTAATACACAACAAAATATAGAAGAAGCAACAGAATATCTTACTAAACTTGATCACTTTGACTACAAATTTAAAATTGGTGAATACTATCTAAACAAATGGCACTTTAGAGGTCTTATCAATGGCTATGTTGATCTAGCAAAGAAGGGACAGATGAAAGTTGGCTTCAAAGAACTTTTGACACAGTTAGCTGCTAAAAAATTTAATATCTATTCAGAAAAGATTGATGAATACAACTCACTAATGACAAACCAGATCTTTTTACCAAATTCACCAACTATGATGAACGCAGGTGGTCGTCTTGGTCAATTATCTGCATGTTTTGTTCTTGGAATGCCTGATGACATGGAAGGAATTATGAAATCAACATCAGATGCTGCATTAATTTTCAAATCAGGTGGAGGAGTTGGAATTAACTATTCAGAACTTAGGGAAGAAGGAGACATAGTAGCCTCTACATCAGGTGTTGCATCAGGTCCAGTCTCGTTTATGAATATCATTAATTCAGTCACAGAGGTGGTCAAACAAGGAGGAAAGAGACGAGGTGCAAACATGGGCATCATGGATGTGTGGCATCCTGACATTGAGAAATTCATAACAAACAAGACAGAACCAGGAATACTAGAGAACTTTAACGTTAGTGTAGGAATTTGGGAAGACTTTTGGAACGCATTGGTTAATTCAGAAGACGGTGCTTATACACTAAGAAGTACACGTGATAATTCTCCTGTAAGAGAAGTTAATGCACATCACTTGATTGATCTTATCGCAAACTCTGCTTGGAAGAGTGCAGAACCTGGATTAATTTTCTTTGATAAAATAAATCAATACAATGTTTTTGCAAAAGCAAGGGGTGGTCCACTAAAAGCAACTAATCCATGTGGTGAACAGAGTCTTTATCCATACGAGTCATGTAATCTTGGTTCAATTAACTTGGCTAATCTTGTAAAAAGAAAAGCAGATGGACAATACGAGTTTGACTGGCAAAAATATGAAGAGGTAATCAGAAAAACAACAAGGTTCTTAGATAATGTAATAGATGTCAATCATTACCCTGTTCCAGAAATCAACGTGGCATCAAAAGAATCAAGAAGAATAGGTCTTGGTGTTATGGGAGTTGCAGATCTATTGTATAAACTTAGAATTTCCTACAACTCAAAAGAGGGTTACGAGTTTATGTCAAAACTTTCTGAAGCATTATCATATTATTCTATGGAAGAAAGTGTTGCCTTATCTCAATCTAGAACAGAATTCCCATTATGTGCAAAGACAGAATTTCCTGATGGTAAGATACCAATTGCTGGATATTACGAAAAACCAAAGAGTTCTCATTATTATGATTGGGATGCACTTATTGCAAAAATACAAAAATATGGAATTAGAAATGTTTTAACAACTACTGTTGCACCAACAGGTACATTATCAATGATTGCAGATTGTTCCAATGGAATGGAACCAACATTTGCATTAGTATTTGAAAAGAGAGTTACCGTTGGTAGATTCTTCTATACAAATAAGATATTTGAACAAGTTCTAAGGGAAAATGGTTTGTATAGTGAGGAATTACTTGCAAAAATTGCAAGTAATTATGGTTCTGTTAAAGGAATTGAAGAAATTCCAGAGTGGATGCAAAAAATCTTTGTTACTGCAATGGATATACATTGGTCCGATCATCTAATGGCTCAAGGGGTATGGCAAGATTGGATTGGAAATGCCATTGCAAAGACAATCAACATGCCAAATGATGTATCTGCTGATGATGTTAAAGCAGCATATCTTCTTGCACATGAAATTGGTTTGAAAGGAATTACTGTATACAGAGATGGTTCAAGACATAAGCAAGTATTGCACATGACAGATGAAAATGCTCAGAAGGTTTTCGATGTACTTCCCTCTAACTATTTGTTTGATTATATTAGTAATACAATCACAAATCCGTATATCAAAGAACAAGTTAACAATGCACTGAAATTGATTGTTCCTCATGAAGAGATTCAAAGAGTTGCTCCAAAAATAGAAGAGCCAAAAGAAGAAAATCTTTGCCCTACATGTAAAAATAATCTTGTGTTAATTGAAGGTTGCAGTATTTGCATAGAATGTGGCTATAGTGGCTGTACTTCTGGATAATTATAATTCAACAAACAAATACAACAGTAATTATCATTCATTTCATGTTTACACTAATACTAGCTGAATCATCTTTAGAGATTGTACCACAAGAGCTTCAAAGTCATCCATCTGTCACGTCATATTGTAAAAGAAATAAAAAAAAATCTTCTGAAGTATTACTTGATAATTCATGGCATTTTGCTGCAATGAAGGGAATATCAAATGAAATCAAACGTGGCAGACCTGATATAACACATCTGTCACTTTTATCAATTTGTAACACCCCACTTTATCAACAAAACAAAATTAAAGTTTTTGTACATACTATAAACAATCAAGTAATCACATTAGGCGAACAAGTAAGACTTCCCAAATCATATCATAGATTTCAGGGGATAATAGAGAAACTTTTCAAAGAGCAAAAAATTGAACTCTCAGATAAAAAACTATTAGAAATAGAAAATATGACATTTGAAGAATTATTAAACAAAATAAATCCCAAACAGCTAATTGGTTTCTCAACTGAGGGTAAAAGTAGCACATTTGAGGAATCTGTAAAAACAATTAGTGAAGATTCGTGCATAGTCATAGGTGGATTTCAAAAGGGACATTTTGATGAAAAAATAAAAAACAAATTTAACCGAATAGAAAGATTATCAGAAAATTCATTAGAAACCCATGTAGTTCTGAGTAGAATCATTTACGAATACGAAAAAACCATTTTTATGTAGGTCAAAAAGTTTTCTTTTTTATGCAGTCATAGTATAGCCTGGTTAGTATTCGGGGTTTCCAACCCTGTGACGCGGGTTCGAATCCCGCTGACTGCATATAATATTGATCAATTTTTTTACTATTACTTTATGAATTAATTATGAAAAGCTCAAAAAAGGAAATTGCCACAAAACGGATGCAAATTCTATTTGAGAATGCAGTTGCCAATTCGCGACTAGAGCCAGACTTGGCAGAAAAACAGGCTATGCTAGCAAAAAAGATTAGCATGAAGTATAAAATTAGAATGCCATATGAAATCAGATCCTGTTTTTGTAAAAAATGTAAAAAATTTATTGTACCTGGAATTAATTCCAAAGTCCGCGTTGGCCGAACTAATGTAAAATCTATTAGAATCACTTGCAATTTTTGTACACATACATACCGAAAAATTATCTAGAAACTAACTATGATTTATAAGACGATTACCAAGTTTTTCATTTAATGGCTAAAGTATACGATGTACCAGCAAATGCCTTGATAAGTAAATTAGCAGAAGTATTGAAAACAGAAGATATTCCTGCCCCAAGTTGGTCACTTTTTGTCAAAACTGGTGCTCATGCAGATAAACCGCCACAAAAATCTGACTGGTGGCATACTAGATGTGCATCAATCTTAAGAAAGATCTACCTTCATGGTCCTATTTCTGTAAATGAACTTAGAACAATGTATGGTGATGGAAAAAGAAACATGTACTATGGTGCAAGACATCATAAAGATGCTAGTGGTGCAATAATTCGAAATGCCATGCATGGTCTTGAAAAATTAGGATATGTTGAAAAAGTAGAGAAAAAAGGTAGAGTACTTTCTCGTCAAGGAATGCAAAAACTGGATAAAATGTCAACTGAAATTCTAAACGAAATGATCCAGAAAACACCAAAACTAAAAATTTACTCTTAGTGTTTATAATGAGCTATCCAAATTCTGAAGAAGACAATAATCAACCAAATGAAGAGCAGATTTCTGCACAAAAGGACATGCTATTAAAACAAATTCTTTCTGGAGAAGCTAGACTTCGTCTAAATAACGTAAAAATGGTAAAACCAGAACTTGCAAATATGGTTGAGAACTATCTCCTTGGATTATCAGCACAAGGAAAAGCACAAGGTCAGATCACTGATGAACAGCTAAAACAAATCTTAATGTCTGCCCAGCAACCAAAGAAAGATTTTAAGATTAATAGAATCTGATCTCAAGAAAATATAATTAGGGGTAAAAGGGTCAAATCATCATGAAAGCAGTTGTATATCGTGAATATGCACCTGATGATGATTATGCAAAAATCCTCAAGGTTGAAGATATTGATGATCCAAAACCAAAACCAGATGAGGTTATTTTTACAAACAAGGCGTCTGCACTAAATTATAATGATATTTGGGGAATGAGAGGCGTTCCAATTGCAATTCCTCTACCACATGTTTCAGGTTCTGATGTTGCAGGCGATGTAATTGCAGTAGGCGAGGATGTAAAAAATTTCAAAGAAGGAGATAGAGTTGTATCACATTCAAACTTAGCATGTAGAGTTTGTAGTGCATGTACTGATGGACGTGAATTTGATTGTGTAAAAAGACAAGTCTGGGGATTTCAGACTGGTCCATTATGGGGAGCATACGGTGAACAGATTCACCTTCCTGAAGTTAATGTTTCAAAAATTCCTGAGGGAGTTTCTTATGAAGATGCAGCAGCTGCATCAATGACACTTTTAACTTCATGGCATATGCTTGTTGGTAGAGCAAAAATTACACCTG
>Ga0209992_10000552_pt1 | contig 49085 bp, 41 predicted proteins | sample 2SBtaG_2_FD_182564 | JGI IMG/M metagenome (GOLD analysis project Ga0209992, IMG submission 182564) | Deep subsurface microbial communities from Kolumbo volcano to uncover new lineages of life (NeLLi) - 2SBTROV12_ACTIVE470 metaG (SPAdes)... | ecosystem: Environmental > Aquatic > Marine >... | reverse complement strand
GTAAACCCGCGCCTACAAAGCAAATTTTTACATCCTGTAGGCGCTGACTTTACGTCGCGCTTTTAGAATCATCTTGATAACTCGTAACTCGTAACTCGTAACTCGTAACTCGTAACTCGTAACTCGTAACTCGTAACTCGTAACTCGCAAACTATTGTACGCTTACCGCTTACCCCAATCTCAACTCAATAAACTCAGCTAACTTATCAACCGCATGCACTGATTCTGGCGAATTTTTTACCAAGCAAATACCAATTTGACCAAGTTCAGGTAGGTTAGGGGTATGTGACTGATAATTTAAATCGCTCGGTACGGTACTTTTCGCCAGCACGGTGACGCCTAGATCTTCTTTAATCGCGGCGATTAATCCGGTTAAATCGGCATTGCTGTATACGATTCGGTATTTCAATCCTGCTTGTTGTAGGGCTTCGATGGCGCGGCGGCGGTAGATACAGCCCTCCGGTGCGGTGACGAGAGTTACTACATCGTTCTTAGCTAGGTTTAAATTGCCAACCCAAACCAGCTGGTCTTGCATGAACACAGGGAACTGATCTGAATTAAGCTCTTCATTCAGCGCCAACACTAAATCGAATTGATCTTGGCGGGATACAGACAACAAATGCTTACTCAAACGAGATTTAACTTCTAGGGCTACATCAGGGTATAAAGACACGAAGTCGCCAATAATCGATGGCAGAATACGCGCTGCAAATTCACTTGGAATACCTAGGCGAACTTTACCGGTTACACTCTCTGAGGTGAACTGCTGTAAAATGGCATCGTTTTGTTGCAGCATTTGTTTAGCCAGTGGTAGTAAGAGCTCGCCATATTGATTGATAACTTGTCGTTGACCTTGCTTTTTAAACAATCGACAGCCCAGCATTTCTTCGAGTCGTTTGATTTGTAATGATACCGCAGGTTGCGATAACCCCAGTAGTTCACCGGCCTTGGCAAAGCCACCTAATTCAACCACAGTAACAAATGTGCGTAAGCCATCGTTCGATAAGTTCTTCATATTTAAAAAATCAATTTATAAAACTAAGTTACATAAGCATTATTTATCAATGTATAAATAAATACAATTTGTTGTTGCTTAAATGCACTCATATACTGCAGAAATTAAAGTTTTATTAAGGTGTGGTTATGACATTTTCAGCCAGTATGTTTGCAAAACATCGTCAAGGCACAGCGCCTGCGCTAAACACATTAGCATTAGACAGCGCACAATTAGTCTTAGACTTCAGTGGCTTCGAAACCACACCATTTTTAAACCAAGTTTTAGGTATTAACTTAAATAAACTATTAGCACCAGGTTTAGGGATTAAAGGCCAGTTAGTATCAGGTGCGGCATTTACGGTTTATTACTTCAGCGAAACCGCTTATCGTTTTGTGATTGCACAAAGCCATGCTGATGAGCTACAAAACTTGGTTGAAGCCCACCACAGTGATTACGACATTGAGCTGGTGGCGCGAAAAGATTTAAGCATGAGCACTCTGAGCGGTGAACAAGCGTTTGATACTATTATCAAGCAGTTTGGCTTAACACCTGGTCTGCGTTTATCAGACGAGCAAGTGTGCTATGGCCGCCAAAGTGGTGAAGTGTTCGTCACTTCATTACTTACAGACGACCTGCAGCAGTATCAGTTGATTGCCCAAACAGACACTCTGAATAAATGGCATCAACAGTTGCAAGAACAAGGCTTTAGCCTAAACTAGAATTCAAATAAAATTTGCTAAGGCACTCAAAACGGGTGCCTTAGCTGTTATTGCATTAACCCCGCCTCGAAGAGGCAATCTTGTAGCCATACACTACAAGGTCAGTAATTAGTGAAGGAATGATATGACTTCTAAAACTGTACTACACGCTAAGCACGTAGAAGCTGGCGCAAAAATGGTTGACTTCCACGGTTGGGAAATGCCAATCAACTATGGTTCACAAATCGAAGAGCACAACGCAGTACGAACTGATGCAGGTATGTTCGACGTGTCTCACATGACGATTGTGGACGTTAAAGGCGCAGACGCAAAAGTATTTTTACGTAAGCTTGTAGCGAACGATGTAGCTAAGCTAGAAGTACCTGGTAAAGCACTTTACACAGGCATGTTAAATGAAGAAGGCGGCGTAATTGACGACCTTATCATCTACTTTTTCTCTGACACTGAATACCGCCTAGTTGTTAACTCAGCAACGCGTGAAAAAGATTTAGCGCACATTGCTAAAGTAGCGGCTGATTTCTCAGTAGAAATTACTGAGCGCCCTGAATTTGCGATGATCGCAGTACAAGGTCCTAACGCAAAAGAAAAAACAGCTAAAGTACTTGATGACGCGCAAAACGCTGCAGTTGAAGGTATGAAACCTTTCTTCGGTGTACAAGCGGGCAACCTATTCATTGCAACAACGGGTTACACAGGCGAAGCAGGCTACGAAATCGTTGTACACAACGATGATGCCGCTGATCTTTGGCAAAAATTATTAGACGCAGGCGTTGCTCCAGCTGGCCTTGGCGCACGTGATACGCTACGTTTAGAAGCAGGCATGAACCTATACGGTTCAGATATGGATGAAACTGTATCTCCACTGGCTGCAAACATGGCTTGGACCATTGCATGGGAACCTGAAGAACGTGACTTCATCGGTCGTGCAGCGGTTGCTAAGCAACGTGCTGAAAAGAGCACGCACAAGCTAGTTGGTCTAGTGCTTGAAAGCAAAGGTGTTCTACGTGGTGGCTCTAAAGTTGTCGTAGAGGGTGGCGAAGGTATCATTACTTCTGGTACATTCTCTCCGACATTAGGCTTTAGTGTTGCACTAGCGCGAGTTCCTCGCTCAACGGGCGAAACAGCGCAAGTAGAAATGCGTAAAAAGTTAGTTGACGTTAAAGTAGTGAAGCCTTGCTTCGTACGTAACGGCAAGTCAGTTATTTAATATTAATAAGGGCGAACCATCGCCCAGTTATTACACCGAACCAAAGGAACAAAAAGATGAGCAACATTCCTAGCGAGTTAAAATACGCGTCTTCACACGAGTGGGTTCGCGCTGAAGGCGACGGCGTTTACACTGTAGGTATCACAGAGCACGCACAAGAGCTTCTAGGCGACATGGTATTCGTTGAATTACCAGAAGTTGGTGACGAAGTTGACGCTGGCGAAGACTGTGCAGTAGCAGAGTCTGTAAAAGCAGCATCTGATATCTATGCACCTATTACTGGTGAAGTTGTCGCAATCAACGAAGACCTTGAAGATTCACCAGAAAACGTTAACAACGACGCATACGGTGACGGTTGGTTGTTCAAAGTTAAAGCTTCTGATGAGTCAGAGCTTGCTAACCTTCTTGACGCTGAAGGTTACGAAAACGCAATCGACGAAGACTAATAACTTCGTTGATTACAAAAGCCCCCAGCGGGGCTTTTGTTGTTTAATCTGATTTAAAAAAAGTTCCGTACTAAACCATACAGAGTACAGAACTTTTTCATCAACTTAGCGATAAGTTGGTAAAGCTGAAGCCAGAGCAGTACCCGCAGCAGGAATCAGCACTAACCCCCTAATTTTTTGGATCATAGGAATCTAGACTAATGTCAAACGCTAAATCTCTTGAGCAATTAGAGCAAAAGCAAGATTTTATCCGCCGCCATATTGGCCCGACACCGGCACAAGTGAGCGACATGCTATCGGCACTTAACGTATCAAGCGTTGAAGAGCTAATCACGCAAACAGTACCAGCTGGTATTCGTTTAGAGCAGGGTTTAGCAGTGGGTGAGAGCCGCACAGAAGTTGAAGCACTAAGCTACCTAAAGTCTGTTGCTAGCCAAAATAAAATCTTCAAATCTTACATCGGTCAGGGCTACCACCCAACACATGTACCGAATGTAATTTTACGTAACGTATTAGAAAATCCAGGTTGGTACACAGCATATACGCCTTACCAGCCTGAGATCGCTCAAGGTCGTTTAGAATCACTATTAAACTTCCAAACGTTGACGATTGACATCACAGGTCTAGACCTAGCATCTGCATCTCTACTAGACGAGTCTACTGCAGCAGCAGAAGCAATGGCCCTTGCTAAGCGCGTATCTAAAGCGAAAAAAGCAAACATCTTCTTCATCGCTGACGACGTTCACAAACAAACAATCGACGTTGTAACAACACGTGCAGAGCAGTTTGGTTTTGAAGTGGTAGTAGGTCCTGCGGCAGATGCAGCTAACCATGAAATTTTCGGTGCATTATTCCAGTACCCAACAACATCAGGTGAAGTGGTAGACATCACTGGCCTAATCGCACAAGTACAAGATAAAAAAGCGATTGCCTGTGTTGCAGCTGACATCATGAGCTTAATGCTACTTAAAGCACCTGGTAAGCTAGGCGCTGACGTAGTGCTTGGTTCTGCACAGCGTTTTGGTGTACCTATGGGTTACGGTGGTCCACACGCGGCATTCTTCGCAACACGCGACAAGTACAAGCGTTCACTACCAGGTCGTATCATCGGTGTTTCTAAAGACCGTTTAGGTAACGACGCACTACGTATGGCGATGCAGACTCGTGAACAGCACATCCGTCGTGAAAAAGCGAACTCAAACATCTGTACAGCGCAGGTATTACTGGCAAACATGGCTGCGTTCTACGCGGTTTACCATGGTCCACAAGGCCTTAAGACGATTGCACAGCGCATCAACCGTTTCGCTAGCATCTTAGCGACAGGTCTTAAAGCAAAAGGTGTGAGCCTTAAGCATGACACTTGGTTCGACACAATCACAGTGGTAGCTGACAACAAAGAAGAGATCGTTGCACGCGCAATCGCGGCAGAGACTAACTTTGCAACGAACCATGCGGGTGAGTTCTCAGTATCTGTGAACGAGACTACAACCCGTGCAGACGTATTAACATTATTCGACATCATCCTAGGTGAAGGCCACGGTCTTGATGTTGCAGCACTTGACGCACAAGTATCTGCAGACGACATCACAGGTATTCCTGCAAGCCTAGTACGCGACGACGAAATCCTAACGCATCCTAATTTCAACTCGTACCACAGCGAGACTGAAATGCTGCGTTATATCAAGCGTCTTGAAAACAAAGATTTAGCGCTTAACCATTCAATGATCTCGTTAGGTTCATGTACCATGAAACTAAACGCGACAGCTGAGATGATCCCAGTAACTTGGCCTGAATTTGCAGAGCTTCACCCGTTCTGCCCGTTAGACCAAGCGCAAGGTTACCAAACAATGATTGGTGAGCTTCACGACTGGTTAGTAGACATCACAGGTTACGACGCAGTATCTATGCAGCCTAACTCAGGTGCACAAGGTGAGTACGCTGGTCTTATCGCAATTCGTAAATACCACGAGTCACGTGGCGAAGGTCACCGTAACGTCTGTTTGATCCCAAGCTCAGCACACGGTACAAACCCGGCATCTGCGCAAATGGCAAGCATGAAAGTTGTGGTTGTTGCATGTGACGACGACGGTAACATCGACATGGCTGACCTTAAAGCGAAAGCTGAGGAAGTGTCAGAGAACCTATCTTGTATCATGGTAACTTACCCGTCTACACACGGTGTATACGAAGAGTCTATCCGTGAAGTATGTGAGATTGTTCACCAGCACGGCGGCCAAGTTTACATGGACGGCGCGAACATGAACGCGCAAGTTGGTGTAACTAGCCCAGGTTCAATCGGTTCAGACGTATCGCACTTAAACCTACACAAAACATTCTGTATTCCACACGGTGGCGGTGGCCCAGGTGTTGGTCCTATCGGTGTTAAATCGCACCTAGCGCCATTTATGCCTAACCACAGCGTTATCAACGTACCGGGTACAACTGAAGGCAACGGTGCAGTATCAGCAGCGCCTTACGGTTCAGCGGCGATTTTACCTATCTCTTGGGCATACATCACTATGATGGGCAGCCAAGGCTTAAAAGACGCAACTGAAATGGCTATCGTGAGCGCAAACTACCTAACTGAGAAGTTAAGCGAGCACTATCCAATTCTTTACCGTGGTCAAAACAACCGTGTTGCACACGAGTGTATTGTTGACTTACGTCCACTTAAAGAAGCGTCAGGCATCACTGAGATGGACATTGCTAAGCGTCTTATGGACTACGGCTTCCACGCACCGACTATGTCGTTCCCAGTTGCGGGTACGCTCATGATCGAGCCAACTGAGTCTGAGTCTAAGGTTGAGATTGACCGCTTCATCGAAGCGATGATTTCAATTCGTGAAGAAGTACGCAAAGTTGAAAACGGCGAGTGGTCTGTTGAAAACAATCCACTGGTATTTGCACCGCACACGCAAGCTGACGTACTTGGCAACGAGTGGGATCGTGCATATGACCGTTTCTACGCGGCATTCCCAGTGAAAGCAGTGGCGAAAGATAAGTTCTGGCCAACAGTAACGCGTATCGACGACGTGTTAGGTGACCGTAACCTGATCTGTTCTTGCCCTGCTGTTGAGACATATGCAGAGTAATGAATTGTAGGTCGTGCTTTAGCGCGACAATGATTTTAAAAACCGCCTTAAGAAATTAAGGCGGTTTTTTTGTGGGTGGGATTTGGGGCAGTCATTCTGAACTTGTTTCAGAATCTGTGTTTTGTTCATCACCTGTCTTCAACTTAACTGTTTGTCGCGTTGGCGACGGCAACCAAAGGGCGGCTGCCGCCGACCGCCTCTTGGAACCCCACGGCGCCCCTCCATCACGCTTAATCTTCAAAACGCTATTGATGAAGGTGCAAAATATACGTTGCGAAGCAAGGTTACTTTTGCGCAAGGTGAAAGGAGTAATTTTAACTATTGCTGAGTCTTTCACTTTCCCATCCATGGACTAAGTCAGCCTTGCAGCGCATCCATGCGCTGACATTATTCATCAATTGCTTTTTTTCAGGCGTGATAGAAGGAGTAGGGGAGTTGTCTTTGGGTTTTGTAGTTTAGGTTTGCACGAAGCAAGACCTGACCCCTATTATTTTATACTTGTTATTCTTGCCCAGTGAACATCGGTTTTAAACAGCACCATGGCTTTAACCCCATCCTTTTCCAAGTCGAGATAAGTCTGGACTCGTTGCTTGAAGGCCTCTTCATTCTCATCGGTGAGCGTCAATACCGCTTGACTGCCGTTCTTGTTTACCGTCCGCAGTTCGCCGTTAGATGTCACTATGACCACAGCGAAATCCTCTACTTGAGTCAGTTTGCAGAATGCCTGAATTTCTTCCTCACCGGCATATAGTCCGGGGATTTTGACCATATCCTGAAAAATCGCTATGTTGATTTGATTTTTCTTATATAGTGCCTGTTGTAATTCAGGCGTCAAAAAGCCTGACTGGAATAACGCCAAAAATACCACAGAGCCGGAAATCCAGTTTTTACCATTGTAGGAGGTGATTTTATCGGCAATGTCGCCTCTTAGTTGAATGACTTCATCATAATTTAAGTCTTTATTGCGCAGTGCATGCAATAGGCAATCGCCACCACCGGCATTCGGTGTCAAAACAAAAAGTTCACTGAGCGATGTTTTTTTGTCCTTCTTACTTTTGCTGGAACCGGAGTCGGCGTAAATAAATTCTTGGGCTTGGTGAGAATGGTCGGCATTTTGCGCGTTTTCATCATCTTGTTGTTGAGGAATTAAACTCAGCTTCTGTTCGAGTTGTTGCAATTGTTGCTGTTTTTGCAGCTCGACCTTTTCATCATCTCCGAACAGGCTGGCATAGAATTGAATCCAGTTATCGACATCCTTCTTGTCTGAAAGTTGATGTGTACTGTCTTTAACGGTATCAGACATTTTCCATATCACCGGCTTGCGTTCATAAGATTGGTTGAGACCTTTGACTTTTAAGCCGGCTTCTCCTTTGCTCGTTGCCGACTTGGAAAAAGCGGGCATACTCTGGCCATGGGCAGCAATGATGAAATCACGTTTAATAGCCTCGACCAAACTGCTTGGGGTTTTTGCCAGTTTGGCCAGGCCTGATGCGTAAACACTATCCAAAATCAATGCCGGGTCGAGCACGCCGTTATTGGCAATGGCGAAGCCGAGAATTTGAGAGAATGCATCTTTTGAACGGTCGAATGGTTTCATTCTGCTTGGGGTTGTCTTATGGTTTGGCTGTTGGTAGGCCAAGCTTGTTTCATAAGTTTCGGTCATGGTATGACTACCTGAGACTCGCCTGTCATAAAACAAACGCCAAAAGGCCGCTAAAGAGACGATAATGGCAACAGTCAACTTATTTTGTTCTTCAACTTTTCCTTCATATATTGCACGCCAGAAGTGACAGTTCCCCATGGCATGGCCAGATGGTCCGGCCCACAGTGAAAGGAGGTTTTGTCGATAATTAATGACACTGTCGGCCTGCTCATCTCTCACCCAACTCCAATGCATGCCAAGCTTTCTATTAACTTTGAAGGTTTTTGAAGTCTCAGGTAGCTCCAAATTGATATGATCTTTGTCGAAACTGCTGTTCAAATAAGGATAACGCTCGCCTTGACTGGCGATGTTGATCGGATATACGAATCTCGGTTTCTTGTTAGGCTCTTTTCTCTTGTCTTTATAAATCGCTCGAATGTCATTCATCACCATAATCAAACGCATTACCTTGGGGATAGAGTTCCAGGCCTCGTCCAATTTTAATTTTGATGTAGACTCGCTCAGTTCGTATTTTGCCAACTCGATAAGCCTGCTTGCATGAACGTTGTAGTCTTCACCATAGTAACCCGGTAAATACCATGCGGTGTACTCAACCCTTCCGCTGGTAGCGAGTGGATTTTTAGCATTGTACAACTCGATATACTTCCTCAATGCTTGCCCCAGGCAAATTTCCAGGCTTTTACTTTTGCAAACGTAGGCTGAGAGCACTTTTTCCAACATTTTATTGGGCTTTGACGTCAGTTCACCTGTCAATGCTCTGGCCAGAGGAGTCAATTCCTCATGCGAAATGCTCGCTTGGTTGTTAATCCGGTAGAACAAACACATGTCGCGTCGATTGACCTGTACCTCTGAGTATTTGATCTTGACCTCTTCGCCATAGACAGCCAAAGTGACGGGGTTATCTTTATCGGGCTTTTGTTTATTGATTTTTAGATGTGTTGACCATGTATCGAGTTGCTCCGAGGGTCTGGGGGCCGGACTGTTTAAAATATTGCCGTTGTTATAATGCGTCCAGAAGAATAGTGTTTTATCCAAGGCTTCAGCAAAAAGCACCGTAGGCTCTATACCGAAATAACACTGATAGTTTTCCAAAATACTTTGGCACACATTATCAGCTTTGATGGCTTCCAATATGGCGGCTTTAAATGCACCATAGGAATCATATATTTCCCACCATGCATGATATTTATCAGATTTATCGACAAAAAAGATCATTCTAACCTCAACATTTAAAAACTTGGGTACTGGTAGACAAGTGCATATACAGCCCTTGAACATGTTGCTTAGGCTATTAATTTAAAGAATGAGATCCGTTGTTTACTCGTTGAAAGCTAAGAAAATTTCGGGGAAAACTCGGTGCTTGATCGCCTCATAGAAAACATAATCAATGGGGTCAGAGTCGTTGATTTCTAATCAATGGGGTCAGAGTCGTTGATTTCTGGATTCTGATTCCATTTTTTTTGGAAGAAATAATGGGGTCAGGTCTTGCATTGTGCATTTTGACCCTATGAGCTCAAAGACAACTCAAACCAGACCTTAATCCCATAACTTACAGACAACACCCTTTCCCTTTTATCACACCCTGAAAAGAATAAATTGATGAGTAATGCGTTCGCATGGATGCGAGCCAAGCCATGCTTGTACATGGACGTACCTTCATGGCGTGTACGTTCTTAGATGATTCTGACTAAAGTTAAAATTGCTTATTTCACCTTGCGCAAAAGTAACCTTGCTTCGCAACGTGTATTTTGCACGATAAGTGTGATGAAGGGCGCCGTGGGGATCCAAGGGGAGACCGGCGGCAGCCTCCCCTTGGTTGTAGTCGCCAACGCGACAAATGCTAAATTGAAGGCTGCAAGTGAGTAACACATAGATTCTGAAACAAGTTCAGAATGACAAAATCTGAGAGCTTCTTTGGATCAAACTGTCGCGGCATAAAGCCGTTGCTACAGGTTAAGGTGGTTTATTTCACAGTACGTTACTTCTTTGTCCCAAAAATCTTATCACCCGCATCACCAAGTCCCGGTAAAATATAGCCTTGCTCATTGAGCTTTTCATCAACACTGGCTGTATAAAGCGTGACATCTGGGTGAGCCTCTTCAAGTGCTTGAATCCCCTCAGGAGCGGCAACTAAAACCATGGCTTTAATCTCTTTTACGCCATGCTTTTTTAATAAATCTATGGTCGCTACCATAGAGCCACCCGTTGCTAACATCGGGTCAACTACTAAGGCGACACGTTTATCTAAATCAGAAGTGAGTTTTTCAAAGTAAGGCACAGGCTCTAGGGTTTCTTCATCTCGATAAAGGCCAACTACTGATACTCTGGCACACGGAATGATTGATAGCACACCTTCATTTAAACCCAGCCCAGCTCTTAAAATAGGAACCAAGGTTAGTTTTTTACCTGCTAATTGTTGTGTGGTGATATCACCTTGCCAAGAAGTGGTGGTTGTCTCTTCTAGCGGTAAATCTCGTGTTGCTTCAAAGGTTAATAAACTGCCGATTTCAGATACCAATTCACGAAATGCTTTAACGCTAATATCGTGTGTTCGTAACAGTCCCATCTTGTGAGAAATTAGTGGGTGCTTAACTTCAACTACGCTCATGTTGTGCCCTAAATAAATTTTTTATAATTTCATTAAGTCTAACAAGAACGAGAAGAATCGATAAAATTTTATTGCGTTGAAAGCTGATAGGTAACTTCAAAGCTAATTAATGAATGTTTTTTGCTGGCTTTGAAATATTGGAAAAATAGAGGTCTAGAATTGTGCAGTATTTGAAAAGGTTAACTGTGGTTAACCTTTATATTTCTGGATTACGTATTAGCCATTTTAATACTTAGCTGGGAAGTATTTCATGAATGAAATAGCGCTACGATTTTGTGTATATTTTAACTGTAAAGGTGATTTTTTAGCGTTGTATGGCAGACTCTGATCGTTTCTTTTAACGAATATCGAAGGTGCAACAGTAAAATAGATAATTATCAGCGTTCTGTTGCGCTTGTTGTGGGTGGTTGGCAGCCAACCACTTGCAGTTGGTTTCACCATAAGTGTCGAAGAAGCCATCGGCATAAGCCCCGCCAGCTGGATTAGGTACATCTTCAGTAGAGCAAACAATGTGTGATAGCTCATGGATTATAGTGCCAACCTGAGAATCCTTACCCAGCAAAGGCGCTTTATAAAACGCTTTTCCAATGAATATTGTTGGATTAGCAACTAACGCAGGGGCTTGGGCATCAGTATAATTAGCGGCTTGAGTACCGAAGTTTTGACCAGGGGCTACATGCATATATGCGACGTCATTAGATGCAGGATCGTTTGTTAATGTAGTATCAATAGATGATAGTTGGCGCAGCATTGTGTGAAGACGGGTCTGGACGTGATTTAAATCTATAGCTGTTGTACCGCCAAACCAAGTATTAAAACGTCGATTCTCGGCTCTCATATCCAATCTGACATCATTATTTAGCATTTTGACTACAGTGGCATCTGCTTTGGTTAAAAGGCTTCGAACATCATTAAATGCGCTCTTAGTCTGCTGCTCGTATTTTTTGTCGGCGAAATTATTATAAGTTTGCTTAGGCATACTGGAACTCCATGGGTTGTATTGTATTTGAGATAAAATTACTGAGGTTTGGCAAAGTAGTTGATAACTCAGTGCTTTTTCTTCCTTTACTCACAATATGCTATGTTTCTGTTGAGCTCTCGGGGTTTTGGTGTATAAATTATGGCTGTTTTCTTTTCGCTTAAACAATTGTTATAGCTGCGCCTAATTAAAAGGTTTTGCCTTTTTAGAAGCTTATTTTATTTTTTCAAGCATGTAGTATTGCTCATTGGGTATCCATTCTATTATTTTCTCAAGCTATGAAACAGCGATTAATTTTCGGCTTTCTATTGTCACCCTGAATTTATTTCAGGGTCTATGTTTGGTGATGAATAGACAAAAAAGCGTCACATAAAGTCGACGCCTACAGGGAGCTGAGGTTGGGTTTATAGGCGGGTGGTTACCCCGCGCAGAAGATAGAATGCGCGACATAAAGTCGGCGCCTACAGGGAGTAGAGGTTTGGTTTGTAGGCGTTGGTTTACCCCGCGCAGAAGCTAGAATTCGCGGCATAAAGTCGGCGCCTATATGGGAAAGGGGTTTGGTTTGTAGGCGCGGGTTTACCCCGCGCAGGAACCAAAAGGGTCAGAGTCGTTGATTTTGGTTTCTGATTCCGTTTATCTGTGATTGGCTATACTGATATAACGATAAACTAATGGACTAGTTAAGTTATGGCACGTCTTCCTCGATTAAACCTTCCTAACGTACCTCAGCATATTGTTCAGCGTGGCAACAATCGGCAAGTGACTTTTTTAGAACCAGATGACTATGTTGTTTATTTAGAAAAACTAAAGTACTACGCCAAAGAATATGAAGTAAAAGTACATGCGTTTGTACTGATTACTAATCATGTTCATTTATTGGCCAAGCCAACAACAAGCAATGGTGTTAGCAAGCTTATGCAGTCTTTAGGGCGTTACTATGTTCGCTATTTTAATCAAACCTATAAACGCACGGGCACCTTGTGGGAAGGGAGATTTAAATCAACATTAATTGATAGTGACAATTACTTTTTAATTGTGAGCCGTTATATTGAGCTGAACCCTGTTAGTAGTCAACGGGGTTAGGTCTTGCATTGTGCATTTTGACCCTATGAGCTCAAAGACAACTCAAACCTTCCCACATACCATAAATTACATACAACACCCTTTTCCTTTTATCACACCCTGAAAAGAATAAATTGGTGAGTAAAGTGATCGCATGGTTGCGAGCCAAGTACATGCTTGTTCATGGAGGTACCTTCATGGCGTGTATGTTCTTTGAGGCTTCAAACTGTAATTCACCCAAAAAATGAAACATGTTAGTGAAGATAGCAAGGTTCAACATTTTAAAGACGAATTAGTGTGGTTGTATGGTTTATGTAAATAAGTTTTGCGGAATTCTCAAGGTGAGTAGTTACAGCAACTCCATTCCTGCCTTGAACTTTTCCAAATAGTAAGAACATTTATTATTTGATTTAGCACAAACTACATATATCCCGTGAGATGTAATTTCAGGCTCAATAATAAACTCTAACTGATTTCTCTCCTCTCGACTAAACCTAGTTTGCAGCAAAATAGCTCCAACTGATGGATCAACAGCGAAAAGGTCAATTCTTCTTTTTAATAGTTTTCCAATATTATGCTCGTCTGTGGCTGCTTCTTGAATCATAAGTTGTGATTTAAAATCATCAAACGCATTTCCGTGGCTGTAGCCGCGGGTGATCCCAATTTGATAGGTCTTCAAATCATCTAAAGTTTTCCATGAAATATTACTATCTTTCCTGGTCAAAAAAACACTTGAACTCACTGTAATTTTATCAGAAAACAACCACTTAGACTCTCTATCTTTATTTCGAACCCACCCAAAAGAGACTGCACCTCTATTATCAATGTCTAGTTCGACTCTCTTCCATGGTTTGTAGATTAAATTTGTTTTTATTCCCATTTTCTCAAAAGAGTTGGTTACTATTTCACTTATAAACCCTTGATTAGGATGAGAGCGGTCGATGTAAGGAGGCCAATCATCTATAATAATGTCTAATTCTTCAGCGCTTGCTTGAGAAAAAAATGAAAAAGCAACTAAATTGAAGAACCAGAAAGCAATAAATAAAGACGCTTTTACTATATCCATTCGAAATTAGCCTTACCTAATAATTCCCTGATATTATTAAGTAAGTATTGTTTATTTTGCATCAAACGCCAAGTAATGTTCTGCGCAAATAATTCAGCTAAATTAAATAAGAATTAAACAAGATAGCCGCCGCAAAAGGTTGAATAATAAATAACCGTCACCTACTGTTAAACTCAAGATTTACAAGTAGGCACATAAAATGGCAAAGGCGCGAGAGCAGTACACAATGCAAGACCTGACCCCATTATTTTCTTACTCTATCAAACCAGCAATTGTGGTTACTAGCTCCTGATTTGTCCAGTCATCTAAAGCATCACCAACTTGAATCTCAATTCGGCTGATATGAGAGTCGTTCACGCTAAAAATTCTATCGCATAACCAAACGCGCTTGTATTTAGCAAAATCTAATACTCGCTTTTCCAGCTCGCACGGCTTGATTGGTAGATCGATTAAAAACCCATTAGTTTGAACTTCATTTGGCAACGACTTTTCACCAAACGTATTTTTAAAGCTAACACTTAACTCTTTCGCTCTGTTGTGAAACTCTGAAATTCTGGGTAAATAATGATCAAGCCCCCAAAGAGCAGATAATACATACGGAAATGCGGTAAACAAATCCCCACCAAATCGGCTACGCCAAGGTAACAAAGAATCGATAAAATCATGGTCACCAGCAATAACTCCACCAGCCATCGCGCCGAGGCTCTTATACAAAGACACGTATACCGAGTCGCCGTAATCAGCTAGCTGATCGTAAGACATCTGGTAATGATGTGCCGATTCAAGCAATCTTGCACCGTCAATATGTACTGGAGTATTGTTCTGACCAGCAAACTGCTTTATTTGTTTCAACACCTTTATTTCTGGCAATAAAAAGCCAGCCCTACGCACCGGAAGTTCAATACAAATAGCGGCCAACTCCTTGTGTAATACTTCCAAATCATCGGTTTTGACAGCACAGCCTGGTTGACCAAATGATAACGTATTGAGAGCTAATAATTCTCGATACGCATCACTTTCATCACACATAATGTGAGATTGCGGATGCACAGCTATCGTATTAGCGCCGGTTAATTGAGACCACTGTTTCAAGGCACTGTTTTGTCCAACCATGCCTTTTACCACAAACATTGCACTTTCTTTCCCCAGTAATTGTGCAATTCGAGTCTCAAGCAATTCGATCGCGGGACCAGAGTTATACATATCAATCGTGTTATTCAATTCAGGTACTTTTGAAAGGCGTTCCAACCACTGCTGTTGTGATAATGGTTTATGGCGGGTGACAAACTTTTTACATTGAAAAGACACAGGGTGAGCAAATAAGTTTCCATTGTACATAATAAACACCTTGTTAATGCGTATTCTTATTGCGCTATGTTAGCGCTTTCTTACTCATCATATACTAAATCAAAGGGGTCAGAGTCGTTGATTTTGGGTTTTGACTCCACTTATGTTTGAGCAGCTATACTGATATAACGATAAACTAATGGATTAGTTAAGCTATGGCACGCCTTCCTCGATTAAATCTTCCTAATATACCTCAACATATTGTTCAGCGCGGTAACAACCGGCAGGTGACTTTTGTTGAAGCTGATGACTATGTTGTGTACTTAGAAAAGCTAAAGTACTACGCCAAAGAAATCCACGGGGTAAGGTCTTGCATTGGAAAAATCAACGGGGTCAGGTCTTGCATTGTGCATTTGTAGTATTTAGGTTCAAAGAATTTGACCTTATGAGCTCAAAGACAGCTCAAAGCTTAACTTAACCCTATAACTTACATGCGACACCCTTTCCCTTTTATCACACCCTGAAAAGAATGAATTGATGAGTAATGCGCTTGCATGGTTGCGAGCCATAAAAATAAACAAGACACCCACTTCAAAAATTGACCGATAAACATCCAGCACCTACTTTTAAACTCAAGACTTTTAAGTAGGCACATACAACACAAATGGCGGGGTAAGGTCTTGTATTGTGCATTTTGACCCTATTAGCCTTTAATTAACTTGCATAATGTTTTTTCGATTTGTCATTTCGCTAGTGAATAAATATTGATTCCCGTCAGATGTGATGTCCTCTAAGCGCCAAACATCTTCTGGTAGAGCCATTAAAGTTTCTCTTTGCTTGGTTGTGGGATCAAATAACCACACGGTGACTTTATTACCAATACTTGATTGCAAAACAATTCCATTGGCTAAGGGCTTAACTGCATTTGAGATGACCTCATTGTTAGATATGGGCAGAGAAAATGTTTGCTTGCCAATAGTTAAGTTGTTATCAGAAATGAACAGTAATTGATCGTTTGTGTTGAGTTTAAAACCACCAGATTTATTAGTGACAAGTAATGATAGCTGATGGCTTTCGATATTGAATTTTTTTGCCATTACGCCGTCATTGGTCAAAAAGCCAACTAGTAGAGCGTTTTCATTATGATACCACCCATAAATGAACATGTTTTTGTGGCCAATGGGAATAACCTTCGTTGCCAATGTGTCAGTGTTGATAAAAATAAGCTTTTGTTGTTGCGCAACCACCACTTGCTTACCATTATGAGACCAAACCGGTGGGCCGAAAATATCGACTTTTTCGGGGTTACTATAAATCAAACGCTCTTGTCCTGCGTGTGAAGTAAACACTTGCATATAGCCCTTTCGCTTGGAGAGGTATGCGATGTTTTGGCTGTCAGGTGCATACCGAGCTGAAATATCAATCGCATTGGTATCAACCACCTTGTCGATATGCTTAGTGGTTTTGTCTATTGTTATAATATCTGAATCCAAGGTATTTTGGGTATAGATAATAGTTTCTCCAAGAGGAGAGATAGACAGTTCATTTGGTTGCATAAACTCAGCTAAATTGACATCTATTGCCTCACCTTTGAGGTTGATAAACTGGTTACTGATCTCACTATTAAGCAGTAAATGTTGACTATCTGGATGCCAATTTATAGAAAGCTGCTGGCTCATTACTTTTGTTAGGGGGTAATAGCTGTGCGTCAATAAGTTGAAGGTCCCTACTTGAAATCTTTCAGAATTAGAATTGGAAGATAATGCTAAATGACTTTGGTCGGGTGAAAGAGCGAGCGAAAAATGGCGATGGCTATGATCCGCCTCTATTACTTGAGTTAACTTGCCATTATTTAAGTCATACGCATTGACTGTGCTGATATTTTCCTGCCAATCAATAAAGTACCAAATATCATCTTTTGACCAAGCAATTGGGCTGACATATTTGCGCTTATTGCGAGTTAATAGGGTTTGTTGATTGATGATACTCTTAGCTTGTAAATCTAGAGATATGACCCCTATTTCAACTTTATTGTTAGCTAATTTGGGTCCTACATAAGCCAACTTATTTCCCTTTGGAGACCAAGTAAAAGATTTAAAATTCCCGCCATCGGGCGTCAAATCAAAATGTTGACCAGAGCTGAGTTCAATTAGCCAAATATGTTGTTTTTGAGATGGTGCATCTTGTAAGTAAGCAAGTAATTTGCCATCGGGTGAGTACTTGGCAGAGTAACTATTTTGCGGACTAACGGTTATCGGTTCAATCACATTGAAGGTAGTTTTTATGGGCTTATCTTTTACAAAGATAGTGGTGACTGCTGTTACTGCTAAAATAACAAGTGCCAACAAAGTAACTGAAGGCCAATATTTGGCTTTGTTATTATTCGATTCTGCTAATGTCAATTCAGCAATAAAACTGTAGCCTTTTTTAGCGTGTGTTTTGAAAACTAATTGGCGTTTTGGGTCATCCCCTAGTGATTTTCGTAAAATGGCAATCGCTCGTTGAACTAAGCTTTGACTAAATATTTGATTGGGCCACACAGCATCAAATAATGTTTGTTGTGCAATTACTTTGTTTTGATTTTCAACAAAATACTGCAGTACCGCCATGACCTTTGGCTCAATATTCTGCTCACTGTCTTCTGAAGCAATGGTGCCTCGTGAAAAATCAACTTTATATCCATTTATTTTATAAATTTTACTTTGATCAAAAGCTGTTTTTGAAAAACTCACTACGCACCATAACTTTCTGATTTTATTTGCCTTAAGAAAAGCTTAAGAACTATTTAAGGTAAACTTTATTGCTTGTATTTAGCCTTTTGGCAACCATCTGGCTACTAACTTTCATGATTATATTCGTGATCATACTTACTGGGAACCAACAAAAGCTTCGGAGACAATAATAGTGGAAATCATTACCAGAACACAGTTGGCAGGTAGCACCGAAAACTGCCTGCATGGCAAACCATTTTTTTTCCTTTTAGCCATATTTATCACTCTGCTTACATTTAGCGGTTTTATTGCGAATTCTGTTAATACTCCGCAAAGGATAACTCATATTAATTTTTGGACAGGGCTGCATGCTATTTTTAGTACCGCATGGTACTGTTTACTACTTTTACAATTAAAATTGTCGCGTAATGGCCATCTTGCCTTACACAGAAATTTGGGACGATTTAGTGCTTTATTAGTTGTGGCTATCATTGTCACTGGGGCTATTATGACGTTCGGTTTATATGAGCGGTTGGTTGGATTTGGTATCTTTGACCTCAATGACAGCACAGCTAGAACTCGGGTAGGAGGCTTATTTGGTAGTACACTTTTCCAGTGGCTGAGCTTTGCACTTCTTTATGTATTTGGACTACTAACTATTCGACACCCTAAGCATCATAAGCGCTTTATGATTGCAGCAAGTATTCAGATGATGCCTGAGGGGCTAAACCGCCTTATTCACCTGCTTGGTCTACCAGGCTATGCAATGATCTTGATTGTAGCGTTAATCTATTTATCAATACTTATTTATGATTGGAAAACTGAACGTCGCTTCCTGTGGAGTAGCATTGTTTCAATTACTGCTTTTGCAGTCTTGGTAATCTTAATAAAAACAGTATTTCAATCACAGCTTTGGGGTGATTGGGTTTCTAAGTTTATTGTTGCAATTTAGGCATTCAAGGACTGCTCTTGCATGATGCAATTATAATATTTAGGGTTAAAGTGCTTGACCCATGAACTCAAATCAAACTTTATTTCGCAACATGTAATTTGTACCTATTAGACAGCGCGATAAATAAATGAATTGAAGACTGAAAGTAAGCAAGCATCTTGATTCGAACCAAAAGGGTCCGAACCAAAAGGGTCAGAGTCGTTGATTTTGGTTTCTGATTCCGTTTATCTGTGATTGGCTATACTGATATAACGATAAACTAATGGATTAGTTAAGTTATGGCACGTCTTCCTCGATTAAACCTTCCTAACGTACCTCAACACATTGTTCAGCGCGGTAACAATCGGCAAGTGACTTTTGTAGAACCAGATGACTATGCTGTTTATTTAGAAAAGCTAAAGTACTACGCCAAAGAATATGAAGTGAAAATACATGCATTTGTACTGATGACAAATCATGTTCATTTATTGGCAACGCTAACAACAAGCGATGGTGTTAGCAAGCTTATGCAGTCTTTAGGGCGTTACTATGTTCGCTATTTTAACCAAACTTATAAACGCACGGGCACATTGTGGGAAGGAAGATTTAAATCAACATTAATTGATAGTGACAATTACTTTTTAATTGTGAGTCGTTACATTGAGCTGAACCCTGTTAGAGCTGGCATGGTTGCACATCCTGCTGAGTATACTTGGTCAAGTTATCAGCATAATGGGGCGGGGAAAGTGATTGAGCTTATAACTGAACATGACTTATATACAGGGCTTGGTTCGAACCCTGAGAATAGGCAAGCACATTACCGCGCATTATTTGAAAGAGACATTCCGCCACATACGCTAGAGGAAATAAAAACAGCAACCGATAAAATGTGGGTACTTGGCAATGATAAATTCAAACAACAAGTTGAGGAATTGTCGGGTAGAAGAGCATCGCCTTTGCCAAAAGGAGGAGATAGAAAATCAGAGGCGTTCTTGAAGTCGAAATAATAAATCAACGACTCTGACCCCATTGGTCAGCTTGCATAGCAAAGAGCTGCTCAGCTGCAACAAGCACTAGATGAATATAGTGAGCAGCAGACGCCATCCAAAATAAAGCTAAATCTTGCAGACAAAAGCGAGTGGATATCATGTGAGAATATCTGTTTTGTGAAGGGTGCAAGAGATTATGTGGAGATCAGTCTATTGGATAGACGAAATGTGTTGCACAACGAGACCCTGACTCTCATGGAAGAAAAATTGCCGGCAACGTTTTTGCGTATACACCGCTCATATATTGTAAATAAGCAGTTGATTCAGTCTCTTGAAAAGCTGCCATCAGGCGGTGGAAATCTGATACTGAGCTCGGGTGACACCGTGCCCGTCAGTAGGCGGATAATGCCAAAAATTAGAAAGCAACTTGGTTAATTAAACTATCTACAGAATCAATACTGACCTCATTGTTCATTTGGATGCTAAACAAGTGGCAGTTAGGTGTTAAGTGAGTTCATAACGGTATACATTAAAGTCGGCGGTAAAAACTTATAGGCAAAGTGCAACTCAGATACGCATGACAAAGCAGCAAAGACGCTTTCTGCATGTTCAATTAGTGACTAGGGAAAGGAATGAACAGTAAGGCTCAGTTATTTTTATTTTGTGGGAAGATGGGGGCGGGTAAATCAACTTATTCGCAAGTTATTGCTAAGCAGAAGCAGGCGGTTTTATTGAGTGAAGACGCCTGGTTGGCGGCACATTACCCTCATCAAATCACGACGTTTAATGACTATATACATTACTCGAATCTAATTAAACCATTTGTAAAACAACATGTTCAGCAATTACTTAGCCTTGGTCTTAGTGTTGTGATGGATTTTCCTGCAAATACAGTAAAACAACGGGCTTGGTTAGTGTCATTGGCAAATGAAGTTCAGTGCGAACATACGCTTTTTTATTTACAAGTTAGTGACGAAGTATGTTTATTTAGGATTGCTAAACGCAGATTGGCACAGCCCAAGCGAGCACATTTCGATACGCCTGAGGTATTTCATCAAGTGACTCAATATTTTGAGCCTCCAAAAGCGAGTGAGCAGCTTGCGGTAGAAGATGTAGCTGAATCTTCTACCGCAATTTAGAGTGTAATTCAAAGATCTTAAAAGTTATTTAATGTAAACAGTGGTTTATCTGTGTACCTATGCTAGGTATGATGGTTTTTAGTAAATTATATGAATTTCTTAAATAGGATGTTGAGATGAATCTAAAAGCTATCGGCTTAGTATTATTGAGTGCATTACATGTTAGTGGTTGCGGTAGTGATGCCCACGCAGGAAATGAAATTGAAACTCCACCTGTTGAAGGCGGAAAAAATACTTGTACAGGGTTTGGCTCACCTCATATAAATGTATTTATTAGAGAGTCATTGAACAGTGATGTACTGATTGAAAACGCATCTGTACGTGTAGTGATGGAAAGTGAAAATGAAGAGAGCACCGTGGAACCATTGTTTATTTCGTCAGATGATCGTAATGAGGATACAAAAACGGGTGCGTACCATGCAATTTTAGAACATAACAACTTAGCATTTGATGTGAGTATTGTGGCGTTTGCAGAGGGATACCACCCATTTGTGACTAAACAAATTAATTTTGAAGTGAATACAGGGTGTGGTGCCTCAAATGATCTAACCTATGAGGTTTATCTTTGCCCCATAGGGACAACTTGTTTGTGAAACAGGAATAGGTCATGCGCTGTGCATTAATAGCACTCAGAGAGCCGAAGTCAGTCATGAAGACATATAGATTCTGAAATAAGTTCAAAATGACTAAATTTGATAATCCTTCATATAAAACAGTAGCGGCATAAAGCCGCTACTACAGATTAAAGCTGTTTATTTCGCTGCCTCTTTTTAACAGACCTTTACTTCTTAGTCCCAAATATCTTATCACCTGCATCACCAAGACCCGGCAAGATATAGCCTTGCTCATTGAGCTTTTCATCAACACTGGCTGAAATCAATGGGGTCAGAGTCGTTGATTTTTGGCTGTGATCCCTTTTACAAGAAACTACAGCTTCAGGTTTTGCAGCTTAGGGTTGCACGATGCAAGACCTGACCAAGTTGTTTTTTCAGGCTTCCTGACTTTCATCCTCCGGACCTGCTCCGCAGTTCAAAAATGTTCCATATATTTTTGTGGTCACTCATCACCACCATAGCGCCCCTCTATTCCGCTTAATCTTCAAATAATACAATTGATGAAGCTGCAAAATATACATTGCGAAGTAAGGGGATTTTTGCACAAGATGAAATGATCAACTTTAGCTATTGATGACCCTTTTACTTTTCCACCCTTGTCGAAATCATGGCTTGGCTCTCATTGCCTAAAGGGGTTTAGATATTTGAGATTTATCGGGAACATGAATCACGCCATGCGGGCACATTTCTCATCAATTGCTTATTTTCAGTCTTGATAGAAGAGGGGGGAGAGTTGTTTGTTGGTTTTTTGTTTAGGGTTGCACGATGCAAGACCTGACCCTGTAAATTTTTGTTCTGTAAATTTTGTTTCTGGGGCTCTTTTTCTAGTGAGGTTAACATGGCGATATTTATTAGAGTATTTTTTCATAATAGAATCATGTTAATATTTTTCATCATTTTTGAAAATTTAGGTTGTGAAGTTAATGAAAAAAATAACAATAATATTAACGAGCATAATGGGTATATCAGGGTGTGCAACTGATATACCTTACGTTCCCCCTAAGGAAGGAGAAATAACCACGCTTAAGTTTGTAAACAACTCGGTAAGAGATTTAAAAGTTAAAATTTATAAAGAATCAAAAAATTGTACTGCCCCAAGAGACTTACCAGTTGTGAAGCCCGGTTATTCGGTTGACGTTGCTGTAGCAGTAAATGAAGAGTTAACATTTAATACTTTTCAAAGCCTACAAGGAAAAATTGCAGGGGGTTATTGTAGAAATATTTTCCGGTTTGTACCTGAACAGGGCAAGCAATATGCTATGACTTCTGCTTTTGCAGATTTTGCTAATAATTGTGAATGGAAGTTTGTTGAAATAGAACAAAATGAAGAGAGAGAGCGAGAATTATTGAGCCTAGATATTAAAAAAGGCTGGGGTAAAGATAGTTCATTTTGCGAAGAAAACACTGTAAAAGAAGTTAAGTCGAATATAAGGCCAAATGCTAATGTGGTTACAAATTATACCCACCCTAATTTTGGTGAAGTAACTTCAAACTCTTTAGATTTTATAAAAGACAAAGATGAATGCGAAAATCGGGTATTTTCTAAAGGGGTTATAATTAATAACCTTGAAACAATGAATGCTGATGATATCTCAACTTATCTAGACGACAATCGCAGATTTAGGGTGCAAAGTATAATGCATATGTTGATGTTTGGAGACTCATACAATCATCCGGAAAAGCTCGCACAAAAATATAAAGAAGCAGAACGTGTTGAAAAAGACGTTCGAGAATGTTTGAGTGAACGAAGCTGGAAGTTAAAACCTCAAAATAACTTAAAGGGTGAGGGAGCTGAAAATTAATAAAGCACTTATTTTAAAGTTAACAGACTAATGTACAGTGCCTATGTTTAAACTCAATATTTAAAAGTAGGCACAGACAATAACAAATTTACGATGGCAATGACTGTCCGTTGATAGCTCGAAGCTGATGTTAGAGTATTTAAGTTCACACACCAGCATTCGTTTATAAACCTGAAATTCTGTCTCTTCACAAATATTTCACTAAATTTAATTTAGTCTTGAAAACAAAATTTAGGTGAATGTGCATAGTGAATATTAAAAAGAAGCTTAACTTACGAGTTATGATTAAGCGATTAACGTTTTTAGTTGGTATACCTTTTGTTTTAATATTCTCATTCTTGTTTTTACCGATCTACACCTTTACATGCGGCCTACTCCAAAGAGTTTCGATGAAATGCTCTCACAGTATATGGAGGCTGCAAAATTACCAGGCGCGTCTGTTTTGGCTTTTAAAGAGGGGGAGATTGTTTTTTCTAAGCAATATGGTTACGCAAATTTAGAGTCGCAAATAGCCCCAACACAAGACACTTTATATCAGGTGGCTTCAGTCTCAAAGTTAGTCACCGGTACCGCGGTACTTAAACTGTATGAACAAGGCAAACTAAATCTAGACGATGATGTTAATCAGTACTTGCCCTTTGGTGTTCGCAACCCTCATTTTCCTGACATGTCAATCACCATTCGCATGCTGCTCTCTCATGTCTCAAGTATTTCAGATGGCTCTTTCTTTTTAGGAAGCCCTTATTGGGATCTTTACCAAAATATAGGTAAAGAGAAATTTAAGGCGGAAAAATTAGCACTATTTATTGCAAGTTACTTCACTCCCAGTAGCAAATATTATGATGAGGCGAATAACTTTAATACTTCTAAACCCGGTACCAAACCAGAATATAGCAATGTAGCCTATGGCCTTTTAGGTTATCTAGTAGAAAACATTTCAGGCATGCCGTTTAATGAGTTTTGTAAACAAGAAATTTTTACTCCTTTAGGGATGTCGCACACTCGTTGGCTGAGTGAGAACCTTAAAACAAGTAATGTCGCAATGCCGTATTCTTATAGTTTAATAAGCCGGACCTTTCAGGGCATAGGCACCTATGAACAGCCAACTTTTCCAGATGGCGGGCTTAAAACCAGTAATATAGAGTTTATGCGCTTTCTTCATATATTTTTGAACGATGGAAAAACAATACAAGGAGAGCCATTTTTACAGCCTGAAATAGTAGATGAAATGCTTACTATTCAATACCCTAAGGTCAATAAAATTGCAGGCTTAACTTGGTGGGTTGATGATAACAAATACATTCATGGCGGCTCTGATCCAGGCGTCAAAGCGCTTGTCGCTATATCTAAGCATGAACAATGGGGGGTCATTTTTTTCGCCAATGGTGGAGGGTTTCGGACTGAACTTGGGTTCGAATTATTCAGAGATGATCTATACGACTACTTGAACCGTCATGGTCCGCCAATATCCAAAGAGCATTGAAAGGAAATCGTAAGATTTGACCAAACTTGATTAATCAAATCTGACAGTTTGAATTAGCCCTATGGTGCTTAAATTAGTGCTGAAACTGAAGTATCACCTATTCCAAGTATGAGTCATCTGTAAGGTAAAGCAGTTTCCTTGGTTAATTTCACTTTCTACTGTCAAGGTACCATCATGGGCATGTGCTTTTTCTCACATAGATATAAGGCTTACCTGCAGGCGCGTACAATGACAAAGACATAAGAGTTGCAGTCAGCTTTCAAAAGTAATTGCGCAGATCAAATACTTCAGTCTCGCATGAAGTAACTAAAGGTTTCACTGTTTAGTAAAAAACCGCCTTAAGGCGGCTTTTTACTAATATTTCATTGCTGTAGATAACAATTGAGGTAGATTTCAAAAAAATCTCTATTAAGCGGTCGGTTTAGATTATTGAATACTATTGAGTAATGATGATGTCCATCTCACGGACTTCATCATGACCGTCAATATAGGTCGTCGTGAGTGACAAGGTAATTGGTGTTGGAGAATTTGGGGCAACAAAAGACATGTTTTGTGTATCTTCACCAGTTAATGTGATGTCGTGTTCAGAAGTTACCTGCCATTGGTAATGGCTTATATAGCTTGTTCGGCCAAATAGCCTTGGAGTTACAGTGACTTCTTGGCCTTCTTGAACAGCAAAATCTGCGGGTAAATCTATATACACATAATCATTAAAGTCATCTTCGTAATTACCACTGGTAGATGCGCCCCTTTCATCTGTTACGGTTACTTCAAATGCTAATTCATACACTTCTTCAGAGACAGAAACAGGGTAATTGAAACTCAATATTGGGGCACTTGTATTGATGAGTGTTATCTTGTCGGTTTCTGTCAGTAGTCGCCACTGATACGTTAATGCATCACGTTCAGCATCAAACACTGATGGGGTTAATGTAACTAGCATTGATTCGTTAACTGGTTCTCCCCAGGTATATTCAGTCGCCATAGACCAACCGCTAATCTCTGGGGCTGAGTTTGGTGTTTTTTGATCACCACATGCTGAAAGAAGAGATAAAAGTGAAAGTGCGAGAAAAGGTTTCTTAAAACTCATGTAAATTTTTTAAATGACTCCATTATTTGGGAGCGAGATTATATGTTTCGATAAGTCATGCATCAATAACAAAACGTTTTCTTGAGTGAATCAATGGGAGCAGAGTCGTTGATTTTTGATTCTGGCTCCCTTTATTTATGATTAGCTATACTGAGATAACGATAAACTAATGGACTGGTTAAGTTATGACACGCCTTCCTCGATTAAATCTTCCTAATATGCTTCAACATATTGTTCAGCTTTTTCAGTGCAGAAATAATCGGTAAGTGACTTTTGATGTAGTGGATGACTATGTTATTTATTCAGAAAAGCCAAAGTGCTACGCCATAGAATATGAGGTTAAAGTTCATGCATATGTTCTGATGACGAATCATGTTCATTTATTAGCTATACCAACTTCATCAGATGGTGTAAGTAAGCTTATGCAGTCGCTTGGGTGGTATTACTTAAGGTATTTTAACCAAGCTCATAAACGCACAAGTACGCTCTGGGAGGAGTGCTTCAAATCCACATTGGTTGATAGTGGTAACTACTTTTTAATTGTGAGTCGTTACATTGAGCTGAATCCAGTTAGAGCAGGTAAAGTTGCACACTCAGTCAGCTAAGTATATTTGGTCTAGTTATCAGCATAATGAGGCGGGAAAGTGATTTAGTTATAACTGAACATGATTTATATACTCGGCTTGGCTCGCATCCTTGCGAGCGCAATACTCATCAATTGCTTATTTTCAGGCGTTATAGAAGGGGGAGAGGAGTTGTCCGTGGGTTTTTCGTTTAAGGTTACACTATGCAGTACCTGACCTTGTGAATTTTTCGTAAAAACTTAAAGTTATTGATTGAGGTCGGAATATATCGACCTTTTTATTTAGAAATGGTGATTTTCCCAACGACTTAACTGGAATTTTGTTCGGACTAAATCATTCTCAATGAGTGTAAATTAATTTGATTACTAAGGCGTTATAAAGAGATTTTAAGAATACAAGTTAACCGGGTGATTTATGGGACAGTACTAAACCCTCCATATATTAATGCAGGCTACAGAGAGTTTAGTTTATATTAGAACGGTAATTTAACCTTGTTTACCGATAAGAAACTTTGCAATCTCTTCAGCATGCATACGTGCGATATCTTGCATATCACCAATAGCCATAACATTAAAGCTTGAAACTTTCGACTTACCTATCACTTTACCATTTTCATCTGTTACAGTGACTTCTGAGTCAACGCCGTCTTTTCCAGCTAGTATGCCGAACATTGCCCTTGTAAAACCTGACCTCATTCGATAATCAACAATATCGACGGTAATTGAGCTGCCATCATTTTCACTGTAAAAACCTTTGTTTTTTAGTTCCATTTTTAAATATGATTTGACCGCTTCAGAAAAGTGCTCGGGCGCATCTGGGGCTTTGTTTTTTAACTCTATATTTGCATATTTCATCTGTGCTTGGTTACGAGATTCAATAGCCTGAGAAATCTTAGTTGAGCTTGAACAAGCACTTAGTAATAGACTAAAAAATAGAATTCCTAGTGTTTTTTTCATTTTATATTCCTAATACATTAATTATTATATTTTCTTAAAGTTATAAAATGCTCTTTATTATTGTGAGCTAGGCATAACAAAAGGCTAATAATGATGCCATTGAGTAAAAATTAAGTAAATAGTATTTAAGTACAGCGTGAGAAATCAATGGAGGAGTTACACAGCCGTTGTTTTTCACGTTGTGTGTGTTGTACCGATTTTCTCAATGAAATGCCGAGCTTCACTTCTCCAGATAATAATTAGAAAATACATTGTTTTAAGTCTGCCGAAAATGCCCTTAAGCCACGTAATGATGGACTACATAAGAAGGACTTTAGGTGCAATTTTGCAGCACTCGAAAAATTACCTAAAGCTCTTTGGTATTCAGCATTGGCAACGTATTTTCTTGCTTGTGCGCAGAGTATCGCTGAACGATCAATTTTTTTTACTTTTGGCTCATATCTTTGGTAAATAGTATTGAGTGATACAAGGCGTGGTTGTTGTTTGCAACTCTCAGAGTTCGTCCGCATTAGGTACTGCATGTTTACTTCAGGACAAAAACCAACTTTCCCTTTAGATGCTAGCTTTAGCCATAAATCCCAATCTTCAGCTGATGGTAGCTCTTCGTCAAATCCATTTGCATTTTGCAAAGCAATTTTAGTTGCGATTACCGTACTGGTGCCGATTACATTCTCCGCGAAAATAACGGCTAAGCCATTTTTTAGAGCTGAGAAACCCACTTGGTTTTGACTGATTTTTTTGAACTTTGGCCAAAACTCAAAACAGGTGCCTAAATCTTCATTTTTTTCATTTATGTGTAAGTAGTTAGTGAAGCTCAATTGTATCTCGGGGTTTGCTTGATGAAAGCTGATTTGCTCTTTGAGTTTGTTTTCTGTCCATATATCATCTGCATCTAAGTAGGCGATATATTTACCTTTGGCGCTCTGTAAAGCTAGGTTACGTGCTTTGGCGGGCCCAACCCCAGTTAGTTTAAGTGGGATGAGCTGTGGTACTTCTAAGGCCAGTTCCGTAAGCCACTGCCAAGTCCCATCTGTTGAATTATCATCACACACGATAATTTCAAAGTTAAAGTCTACTGCTTTTTGACTAAGCACACTTTCTATTGCATGGGGTAAATACGCCAAGCAGTTATATGCAGGGATAATAACCGACACTAAAATGTCGTTTGTACCTACTGATGAGATCTTATTCATTTTTCCCTCCGAGGTGGCATAACAAATGCTGATTGTTATCAGTAATAAGGCAGAATTCATACCAGGAGTATTAAATGAAAAAAATAGCGTATGTCATTCCTTGTTACCCTGTGCTATCAGAGACTTTTGTATCAACAGAAATCGGCGCAATGCGAGAGCTAGGGCACAAAATTGTGCCAATTGCACTGAGTAAACCCAGTGGTGAAATTCAGCAAAAAGACAAAACAGAGGCTGCTGATACCTATTATTTTGAAGATTTGGGCCAACTTGATGCTTTGAAAGGCATATTACGGGTTTGCAAATTACAAAAAGCGTTGCAATTTGCATTTCAACAGCAAGGCATGTCGACAAAGTCGTTACTTTATATGGCAGCGAAATTAGCCAGTGTTGTTGCTAAAGAAAAGTGCACCCATATTCATGCACACTTCGCCCAAGCGACAACGGCTGTGGCTATCGTAGTGGGTCGGCTACTTGATATTAGTGTGTCGTTTGTCAGTCATGGCTATGACATTTATGCAGCGCCTGCGGACATTGCACTTAAGCTGAAAGCAACAGATTTCGCCGTAGCAGTTTGTGAAGATATGGTGTCTGATTATCAAGCATATTATCCTGAGGTGAATACTGAACTGATTTATTGTGGGATTGATCCAGATCGTTTTAAACCGCTGGCGTTAGAGCAAGAACGTAATGGTAAGTTGCTATTTATTGGACGATTATGTGAAACGAAAGGGGTTTTTGATCTTGTCAAAGCGATGGCAATGGTGCCGGAACCTATTAGACCAACTTTAGATATTATTGGTGACGGTGTGTTGCGAGATAAACTAATCACCGAAATCAATGAAATGAAGTTAGCACCGTGGATAAACTTATTGGGAATTCGAGATTCTGGCTGGATTGCAGAACATGGCCCACATTACTTAGCCTTAATCGGTCCATTCAAGCAAGCTGAAAATGGCGATAGAGATACAGGACCTGTGGTCGTTAAAGAAGCGATGGCCATGGGGCTGCCCGTGATAACTACCCACTTTATGGGCTGTAAAGAAATAGTTTGCGAGCAAACGGGTATTAAAGTCGGATCAGGTGATTATGTGGCATTAGCAAAAGCAATAGAATCATTTATGAAACTAGACAATTGCAGCTTTATAAAAATGGCGTTACTAGCAAGAGTTCGTGTAACGCGACTTTTTACGGCTAAAAAGCAAGCAGAAACCTTATCACTGAAGGTGGAGTCTATCTAATGAAAGAGAATAGGTTGTCCATTGATCCGATTAATTATCTTGGAAATCAACATAGCTTTAGATTGCGTATTTTGTTATGAGTGTGTTTTTAATACAGATAAATATAAGGGTCCCCAGTGAGCGATCCGACTTATGGTTTTACACATTCTCTTTGTGCTGAACAAGGTTTATTGTATAGGCCTATCTTTGAAAGGAGTCACATAGCGGAGTTAGATAATGAAAGTTTTCGAACGCTCAAAGAAATGGTTTCAGCGGAAGACAATATCAGAAATGGTATGGTAGATGAGATAGATTTGTTTTGAGCATAAAAACTAGACGATTTGCTAAAATTAAACACATTCGTTTTCTAAGGTAACTAAGCAATTCTTGCCGTATACAGATCTGAAGCAGTGGGCCGCGTTCCATCAAAGTACGTATTCTTACCAGGTGGAAGAGCAGTAAAAGGTAAACTTAAGCCAGGCACGCCAGTTGAAGTGCGAACGAGCTATGGCATGGTAGAAGGTTCGATAATAAAGCAAGGTCTCAAGAACATGGATGTAGATACCAACCATAAACTTGCTGGAAAAACAATAGCTTACTCGATAAAAATTCTTGATGTACGAGATGCTACATCAAGCGAGCTGTCAGCGGCTGATAGCTGTAATACTGGATGCGGTTGTTGTTAAGACAATCTAAGAGTAGATGATCTATTGATGTCTTGTACAAGTTAGAAAATCATGTTCTTCCTAAAGAAGCTTCAGTATGAGGCTTTGCATTTTTCACCGTTTTGAGCTGATTTGTTTAAAAGCAATGCTGATTTGAACAGATCAAAATTATTGCGATCTTGTTTTTGTACCATGAACAAGATCGTTAATTTAAAAATGTTTGTTTAAGAATCGACGATGTAACCTGCGCCTGAGTTGTGCAACATAGGTCCTTAACCAACAGTTCTAATTCTTATAATTCAAGCCTCATCTTTCGGCTTTTTTAAGCTCCATTATGGTTTCGTCTATTCGGGTAGTCTCATATTGATTTGTAAGATCAGAAATAATGTCTAGTGTGATTTTTTTGAAAATAGCCCATTAACTAAATCTAGTTTTTCACAGTAGTTCTGATTCTCGGACTTGCTGATCTTATTATCCAATGCTTAATCATATCGCGAATAAAATACTTCAAAATTAACCGACTTTTACCAATCTGTATAAATATGTGATCTAATGTATGTATACATATTTAAGGATTTAGACACGTCGAATCATCTTTTGAGCTTGTCTCGCCAGGAGACTAATGTCAGAAAACGCATTCGATTACTTGTCATATCGCTATTTTTGGTTGGTGAGAATCGAACAAATATTGCCAAACGTTTGAGCACTGCTCGAAGTAGTGTCAACAAGTGGGTATCAAACTACTTAAAATATGGATTAGCTGGGCTTGAAAATAAGCCGATAACGGGACGTCCTTCTAAGTTAACACCCGAGCAGCTCTGAATGCTCGCTGCCTATATTAAAAACTTATCAGCCAACAACAAAGGTGGATGATTAACCTGTAAGGATATTACAAATTATATAGATGCCCAATTTTCTGTTCGTTACCATGTGGTTCTTTTATACAAACTTCACAAGCAGTTTGACTTTAGTTGAATCAAAAGTCGTTCGAGAAATCCAAAACAATCAAAAGCGGCACAGGAGGCTTTTAAAAAACTTCCAAATGGAAACGTTCTTTCACTCCCCAGGACACCTTCCTTCAGAAAGCATTGATGTTTGGTTTCAGGATGAAGCTCGCTTTGGGTCAACAAAACCAAACAACTCGCGTATGGGCAGAAAAGGGCTCAAGGCCAAGTGCGCTCAAGCAGCAACAGTTTGAATACGGTTACTTATTCGGTGCAGTTTGCTCTGAAAATGGTAAAACTGAAGCGTTGATCAGCCCAATAGTAAATAAATTATGAGCTTACACTTGGAGCAGATATCTAAAGCGACAGAGCCAACAAGGCATGCTGTTTTTATCATTGATGGAGAAGATTGGCATGTACTTGATATTGCAAAACCATTTGACAACCTTAAATTGATTAAACTGACCTCGCATTCACCCGAACTAAACCCAGTTGAACAAGTATGGAGTTGGCTACGGCAACATCACTTGCCAAACAGAGTATTTGCAGATTATGAAGAAATAGTTGCACTGGTTTCACAAGCTTGGAATCAGTTCGTTTCGGTGCCAGAGCGGGTTAAAAGATGTGTTTCAGAAGTTGTATAAAACTGACTTAATCTTTATGCAGATTGGTATTGCTCGTTTATGAAATATCTTTGTAAGAACAATACAAATTTTTCGAATCAGCGACAACTAAATGCTTGTTTAACCCTGTTTGAATCTTAATATAATTTAGGATGGAACCAATCTCGCCTAAACGAACCTACTTTAAGAGTTATAAAACTCTGTATAAGTAGTTTTTGCGTGTTGCATCGAAGTTTTTTATTTAACGAGTTAGGTTTTTATATACGCTGCTTAGTTGCATTAATCGCAGACAGGTTTGCCTGTATTCGTTGTTCCTGAAGTGCTTAGGGCACTAGCGATTTTTATTTGTAGTGTAACAGTGAAATAGCGGTATTTGAATTTGCACCAAATTGTTAATATCTATCTTAGTTTTTTTGCTTATTTTCAAAACATCTTTTCATTTGATGGTGTTCACCTTGATCGGTCACACAATTAGAGCTGCGTTTTAAACTAAGTCGGATAAATTAAACGATTAAGAAAAACGATAGTATAAATTTAATTATCGCTTTTATTTTCTGAATAAACCCAACTAAAAAACTTTGAGAGTGGGAAGTACAAAAAAAGTAAGATTAGAATCTTTAACAAAAAATTGCTCAAGACAATATTATTTAACAGTCCAAATTTTTGGAGTAGTTGAAAAATCATTTCAGTCAACATTATTAATGAAATGACTGTTACAGTTTTTTTAATATTTAGCATTTTTTATTCGAATTCATTTGAGTTGTACCCTTTTTGGTTTTATTTTATAACTTTAAGGTCTATCTTATAACATAAAGTACTAAAGGAGTAAAATAGAATGAAATTAAAGAAACAACTATTGTATTTGGGCATTTTGTGCCAATCAGTATCATCTTTTGCTAATGAGAATGTCCTGAGTATTGACGCTAAAAATGTCTTTGATGAAAATGGTAGTATCAATATTGTATGCGCACAAATCTGCTCATCTCAAAACCAGATGGAAAAATTACTGAAAGTTTTTAACACTTTTCCAAGTTTGGATCAAAGATTTAATCTTGTATATCAAGGTGCTATTTCGGATTCGTTTACTTTGAGAGATTACATTAACGAGATGCAAATAAGTCAAGGTACTATTTCGGATTTGTTTACTTTGAAAGAGTACACCAATGAGATGCGTATAAGCAGTTCTACCGTAAACTCTTTAATTTTAGGAAATAATGAGGTTACACCAATGGATGGTTCTTTGTGGTGTGACGGGCCGGCAGATGATTGCGAAGAGTGGAGATCAAATCCTGATGTTGCACGAGTCATTCAGCATCTCAGCGAAAACCCTGTAACACTTACTATAGATCAAGAGTATATTGATGGTAATAATAACGCTAGGCGACTAGCGATATCAACGCTTGTCGCTACGCATATTGGTCGTATAGCTTCCTATCTGGGAGCTGTTTTACATGAAGTGATAGGTAGCCTTTCTGGCCTAATTCTTAATGAAATTTTAACGAGCACAAGCTGGTATCATACCGACTTGGAAATTGGGGACCAAATTACTTATGGTTTTTCAAGTAATGGCCCTGTAGCTGTAATTACTAGAAATGGCAGCAGTGGAAATGACGGCGGTGGTAATAACGGTGGTGGTAATGACGGCGGTAGTAATGACGGTGGTAGTAACGACGACGGTCTTGTGCTTGTAAGAAAGTGTATAGTTGGATGTGTTACTATAAATCCATATCAAGTGATAGAGCCAATTAAATACTCAATTTCGACTATGATTTCACATGAAAAATGGGGGGTGTTAGGTAATTGCCCTGGAGGTACTGTTGGTCAATATACATGTTGGTATGAACCACAATAAACGGTCAATAGTATTAAATTTAATTATACTTATGAGTTTCTGGAGTTAATAAAGCTTATTTATATGCTATGTATTTAAAGGGCAAATAAATTAGTTCTTTATAACCAAAAAACTTCAATGGGCAAGATTAGATTATGAAATTTAAATAAGCCTTGCCCATATTCTTTTTACTAAAATGACACCAGTAAAATCGTGATGAAAGAGTACAACTCACACATCGACTTTGCGCAAAAATTCAACGTCAATTGGAATCTACCTTCCCATCGAGTTGGTGTAGTTGATGGTTATTCACTAACCTAATTAGCGCCGACAGGTGGCTAGAGCGACCTTAATGCACAGCCTAGCAGTGCAAGCAATATAGCTCATGAACGCTCTGCGTCTGGTTACGGTGGAGGTTGTTTATTATCTATCAATGACATTGAATTTGCTCTGGAGATCTGTCTAGACCATTATAAAAAACGTGTTAAGACCTATGCTGACAACACAAAGGGGTTACAGGTTCCGCAAATACACTTGATTACTTCAACCGGGGCAGAAATTGTAGAAAACAGCGTATTCACTGTACCAAATGGTCTTATATTTAATGTCGACGGTAAGGGTATGTCCGACATAAACATTAATATCGGCACTGATCATAAGCCGGCAAAATGTTTCAATGATCCGATGTTTAAAAACATTTTTTACACTGCCAATGTGATCAATCTTCACAGTATCGGTGGTGTTTACCCATTAGATTGGAATAAATACTATAAAGATAAAGGTGCGATTGTTGTTTATAAATAGCTTCATTTGCCTGATTCAATGGTTGAATAGTAGACAATAAAAAAATAACTTTTACGTTGGTTAAATACTACTAAGGGCAATTATTACAAACAAACTGGTGCCCAAAAATATAGATTGGTAAGTTTGTAGCATAGTAATATTAAACATACTTAGTTAAGTTCAACTTAATATCTCACTGTAGCGTTATTTCCATTAGTACTTCATTTCTGCGAAACATAGGTAGTGTGAATGGGCCATTGTAACCCGCTGATACTACGTTACCGCTGGAACTGTAACCTTTGTCTTTAACCCATTGACTGAGGATTTTTGTGTGTTTTTCAATGTTGCTATCACTTAATAAGCCACTAAATTGTATAGCAACCACCGTATAGTCCTTAATTTCACTTACCCACACATTAGGATTGGTCGGCTTTGGTGTAGAGCTCATCGTAAAATCTTTCGGCATAACAAACGACATAACTGGCTCATTGCTTTGCTCATCCATGAATACTGGAGCTGTCATAGGAATATCAACGCCCTGGGAAGTCTCAACATTATCCATAAATACAGGGGCCGTCATGGCTATGTCATTTGCGCCAACATTTTCACCCGTTATGTAACGAAACAGCTTCCTAAAAGCACTATTTTGACCTGAACCAGACATGCTGGTGGAAACTAAAATCATCGGTTCATAACGTCGTACCTCAATATTATTTTTGGCATCATTTGCCAGTACAGAGTAGGGGGCATCTTCTACACCATTGTCGCCAAAAACCGAGCAACCTGTTATTAAAAACGTGATAAAAATTAGTAGTACTTTATTCATTTTGACTCCCTTGTGATTGAAGTAATATAAATAATGCCTAAATAGAAACAGACAATTTAATAAGCAGACTTATTTGAAAGCCAACTAACTACTTTATGTTGTAAATGAATGAAAGGATCATGTTTTAGTGAGATATAGAGGTTAGTGTGAAGAAAAGACTGCAAAAAACGGACAGAGTTTTGTTTTTTAGTTGAAGAAATAATAAAAGGCGAAATATCATTTTTTAATGATTAACCAATGTCGGAGCAAATCGACACTCATTCAAACAAAGTTCTAAAAGTTTTGAATGTGGCAAATTACTTTAACTTGATTTTTTATTTGATAACTATGCCATAGGTCACATCTAAACTGAGATACGTTGTTTTGCAACCCAAGCAAAATGATTAGCTAAGTGGCGATCTGATTTAATCGCTTCAAGTGTAAATAGCCTTTTTGCTAAAGTCATTTCATCATAATATTTATGTATGCCATTGTGGCACAGACGACAAATGGCGATGCCTGCTTGCAGCGTCTCTTTTGAGTAATGTTTTTTAAAATGTTTTCGCCTGTGCATTTTGCGCGGTATTAGGTGATGGAACGTTAACCTCACATGCCTGCCACATAATGGGCAAGTGCCCATTTTTTTCGATTTCTCTTTGACGTTATCCATAAATTCACACGACTGAATACTCATTTATGGTACGAAGGAAAGTATGTGTTTCGTTCACTTGAGTCACATATTTACAGGTGCTAAGAAGACTATCTTTCACCAATTAGAGTTTAATTTATTTAAACTAAATGAACGAATGCCCTCTAGCCGCATAGTACGAATATACTTATTATCTTTGTGTTACTTGAGAGCAATAGCTAAAACTCTCATCTAATGATAGCGCGTTAACAAATGAAATACGACGACAATTAGAGTGTGAGCGCATTTTATTATTCTCAATTAAATTGAATGTAAATATATTCTGTAAATTGCCTTGAGTAATAGTACAGACTGCTTCTTTGATGTGAGCAATAAAAAGATTAGAGTGTGGCATTGTTTAGTTTTAAAAAGGCTAACGAAAGTTCAAGGCTTTATGGTGAGCTGGTTATTAGATACTAAAAACTAAAAACTAAAAACTACTCCTGAACCCATAGGTCCTATTTCTTAAAATCACTATTTACACAAAAATCATAAACCTAATGATCTCTTTATTTTTATTTTCCGTAAAAGGTACAGCTAGCAATTTTATAAATGAACTTTAAAAGTTGCTGGAAACTAAACTTTTAAACATAAAAATCAAAGGACAACTCTTTATGATAAAAATAAAAAATAAGATGTTAAAAGCAATTGCCATAAGTTGTGTAGCAATATCTACCTTGCCCGCATTTGCTGAAGTCAACAGGTTTGCTGCACTCTCGTCTTGTAAAACTATTGTAGGTACTACAGTAAGTGCTGGCAGTGGTGGAGTATCAGATGGTTCTGGGGGCCTTATGGCAACCTCTGACTTAACAATTGTTTCATGTGTTTTACCTGTTAACACTGTCTCGCCAAGCGTTATCGTTTTCTTAGAAGATGCAGAAGTACCGGCTTTCGGCTCTATCTTTAACGGTCAAACAGGTAGGACAGCATGCAGCCTAACGGCATATGATAATTATGGAAAAGTTCGATATTCTGACTCTAAATTCTCAACAAACACGGGTAGACAGGGGCTTGAAATAGGCAAACTCAGAGCTGGTTCTCTCAATGGTTACTTTGGTCTTGCTTGTAGATTGAGTAAAGGAGATAAGCTGCATTCTTATCAGCTTTATAAAGAAGCAAGCCCTGATGGCTTTGAGCGTATCTGATAGTTTACAGCTATACCGTTCTTAATGGGAGATGGGTGTAGCCAGCTCCCATCAATACTTTAGTAACTTTAAAATAATAATAATTAATGAGTTATATTCAGTAATAAGGATTCTAGACATGAAAAGCGGATTTAATGTTTTAACAGCCGCAGTTATCGCTGCAATCACGACATTTTCTTTAATTCATTTATTAACATTTGATGACCCAGAGACTCAAGCGAGTTTGAAATCAATGCAGCACTCTGAATTTAATATTGATAGCCAAATTAGTAATAAAGGTTTTCAAAATTTTCAGGGGCAAAATCTAGATACTCTTGTAAATACACAAATCGAGTTGATCGAAACCTTGCAGGCCATGACGGTTCAAATTTCGGCATTAGAAAACCGGTTAATCAAAATAGAAACTGCTACTTCACGAGAACCTGAAATATTTAACAATGCGCCTCAAGAAGAACCCACAGGTTCATATGAAGAAAATCCAAGGCAAGGCTTTATAAACGCCCAAAATATATTTTTGAACCAAAGTTTTGATCCCTCTTGGGACGCGCAAATGAGTAACTCTTTTGAGGAAATAGAAGCAACACTAAAGGCGGTGTTTGATGACTCTATAACCATGACTGAGCAAGAATGTAGAAGTGATACTTGTCGCGTTGAGTTTACGCACGAACAATTAGATACAAGCATACACCCACTTATGATTGCAGCCGAAGGAAGCAGTCAAATGCACTTTGACACTATTATAGAAAATAGCCAAAAGCGCACTATTGTTATTTATCAGCGTTAACAGATAAATCAATAAGGATACTCTCATTTAAGCGTTGATAGAAATCAATGTAGTAAGATCTTGCATTTTGGAACTATGGTATCCAGCATCAATGAAATCGAATATCTCTTCTTAAAGATGTTCAACCATAATTTTGCTCAGTAAAGTGTGTTTTTACGTCTTATTCGCGAATGCGACAAAGGGTTAAATTGAAGCTGAGAAGTGATTAACATATAAATTTTGAAACGAGTTCTGAATGACGAAATCTGGCTGCTTCTTTTTTACATAGGAAATGGACTGGCTTTTTAAGTTTAAATTTTGCCATGACCTCTCAAAGACATTTATGTTTACAATAAACTCCAGAGACCTGCATTCATCACTGTAAAAAAACATAGCCATCGAACTAGATAGCCCATCAAAGCCTAATACAAAACAACATGTTGTTATATCCGCTTACATAAATTGTCGTGACTTTAAGTTTTATTAGCGATAAATCATATTGTCTAAAAGGTTTAAAGGAGAAGAGCAAGTTAACTTTGAGTTTGTTGAAGTTCAAAGGTTTTAGCAATGAGCTTTTTACCTTATGATGAAATAGGTACAAACATTTCGTTATGTTATAACGCGAAAAATATGGAAAAATGGAATGAATAAAAAAACAATAACACTCGCTTTAGCAGGACTTTTCAGTGCAGCCTCTGCTAATGCATCCGATAATACAAAATTACTTCTCTCGCCAACAATCAGTAAAAATCACATAGCTTTTGTCTATGCAGGTGATATCTACCGCACAAATAAAAAAGGCGAAGAGGTTGTTCGCTTAACATCTCATGCTGCTGACGAACGCGACCCGCACTTATCTCCGAATGGTAAATTGGTGGCTTATACTGGCGGTTATGATGGCAATAGCGATGTTTACATTATATCTATTGACGGTGGTCAGCCTAAGCGTCTCACATTCCATAGTAGCAGAGATACTGTGATTGGTTGGGCAGATGATGGTGACAGCGTCTTGTTTACCTCATATCGTGAAACTGCCAATGGACGCACCGGGCAACTGTATAAAGTGAGCGTTAAAGGCGGTTTACCAGAGAAGGTGATGGAGGCGTCAGTCGCAAATGGTGACCTGTCTAATGATAACCGTTACCTAGCCTATAACCCTCATAACCCTGCGCATGGCGGGAGTAGTGGTTGGAGAAACCACCGTGGCGGAACAACGCCTCCAGTTTGGATCTACGATTTAAAAGAAAACAGCTATCAAGAGATCCCTCATGTAAATGCCAGCGACACGCATCCTATGTGGGTGGGTGACAAAGTGTATTTCTTATCTGATCGCAGCAAGCATAAACGCCTATATAGCTACGATGATGGAAAGATAAAACAAGTCAGTAAAAACAAAAACTGGGATATTACGAGTGCCGATGCCTATGGACGAGAAATTGTTTACAGCATGGGTGGTGAGCTTTATATTTTTGATAGTAAAAAGAAGCGCAGTAAAAAATTAGATATTTCTTTAAACCCAGATTTACCGCAATTACGTGCGTCATGGAAAAGCGCCATGCCTTCATTAACGAATGCTGCGCTTTCAACGACGGGTAAACGTGTTCTGTTAAGTGCACGTGGTGAGATTTTTAGTGTGCCTATCAAAGATGGCGCAACAAAGAATTTAACTAAGTCGAGCGGTGCTAATGACCGCGATGGTTTATGGTCACCAAAAGGTGATGAACTGGCTTACATTACAGATGAGAATGGCCTTTACCAAATTGTGATTACAGACCAATTTGGCAAAGAGAAGAAGCGCTTTGCTGCGAACGAAAGTGTGGCAGACGCAAGGCTTTTACATTTCACTGGTGATGGTAAACAGCTTGTGTACACCGATTCTAAAATGAATCTGTGGTTACTTGAGTTGGACTCAGGTAACAAAACCAAAGTCATGCAAAACATCAATATGAACGGCTTTAATACCGCAGTTTCAAAAGACGGGAAGCTGCTAGCCTATACCAAAACCAATGAGAATTATTTTAGAGATTTATATGTCTATGAGATTGCATCAGGAGAGCATGTAAAAATTACTGACAGCATGAGCCATAGTACGTCTCCAGCGTTTAGTCCTGATGGAGAACTTCTGTACTTTGCATCCTCGACTAATCATGGTCAAAACGCGTTCTTCCTTGATATGAGTACGCAAGAAAACCCGCAACGTTATGGTCTTTATGCAGTGGTATTAAAAGTGGAGGGTAAATCACCGCTATTGCCTAAACTAGCTGACGAAGATGCCGTTGAAGAAAAAAGTTCAGACGATAAATCAGCCGCTAAAGATGATAGCAAAGAAGAAAAAAGCGATAAAAAGTTAGATAAAAAAGAAGTAAAACCAGCAATAGATGCCCAAGGCATTGAAACGCGTATTGTCGCGTTGCCTGTGCCACAACGCTTCTACTCATCTCTCATTGTGGGAGATGACAAGAATTTATACTTTGTTGAGAACAAACAGCCTGGTAGCAGCATCGAAACTTCAGGTCGTGCACTGCGAGATGCAAGCTTAAAACGATTTAATACCAAAAAGCGCAAAGTCGAAGAAGTAAAAAGTGGCGTATTCAGCGTTCGAACTTCTCATGATGGTAAGCATCTATTGATGTTGAGCCAAGGCAACAAACTCAGCGTTGGTAAAGTGGCTGCAACGGTCAAAGCCAAAGCGATTAACACCGGTGGTGTGAAAGCGCTTATTGAGCCTCGCCAAGAATGGGCACAAATTTTTACTGAAGGCTGGCGCAATCAACGTGACTATTTCTATGATGCTAATTTCCATGGTTTAGATTGGCAAAAGGTATATGAGAAGTATCAGCCACTTGTTGAGCATGTCGGTCGCCGTGAAGATTTAAATTATCTGATGCGTGAAATGATTTCTGAAATGGAAGTCGGTCACAATGTTGTTTATGGTGGTGATGGGCATCGTGAACAACGTGTTTCTGTTGGTCTATTAGGCGCCGACTTTGTTGTTAAAAACAACCAATATACCGTTGGCAAAATTTACACCGGTGAAAACTGGAACCCGCACCTTAAAGCGCCGCTAGCAATGCCGGGCATTGAAGTGGCCGAAGGTGATGTGATCCATAGCGTTGATGGCGAGCCATTAACAGGTGAAGATAATATTTATCGCTTGTTTACTGGTAAAGCGAATACCCAAGTTCGCCTAGAAGTAAGTAAAACAGGTAAGCAAGAAGATGCACAAGTGGTTGTGGTCGAGACTATCAGTAATGAGCGCATGCTACGCCACTGGAACTGGGTTGAAGACAATCGTAAATACGTATGGCAGCAAACAGATGGTAAATCTGGCTACGTTTACTTACCTAATACAACGACGGCAGGGTATACTAACTTTAACCGCATGTTCTATCCGCAAACAGATAAGCCAAGCATGATCATTGATGAACGTAGTAATGGCGGCGGTCAAGCCGCGAACTACATTACGGATGTTCTATCTCGCCAATATCTAGCGGGTTGGAAATATCGTTCAGGCGATATGATTTTGAGCACGCCTGCTGGTGCAGTGTATGGCCCTAAAGTGATGCTTATTGACCAAGACGCAGGTTCTGGCGGTGATTTTTTACCCTACAGCTTTAGCCGTATGGGGTTAGGCACCCTGATCGGTAAAACGACGTGGGGTGGGTTAATTGGTGTCTCGGCGAATCGTAACTTTGTTGATGGTGGCAGAATGAATGTGCCTCACTTTAGGTTCTTTACACCAGATCATGAATGGCGTGTGGAAAATGAAGGGGTTAAACCTGATATTGACGTTGAGCAAGATCCTGTACTGGTAAATCAGGGCAAAGATCCACAACTTGATCGCGCTATCAGCGAAGTATTAGAGCAGTTGAAAACTTATAAACCAGTTAGACACACTGTCGCACCAGCGATGCCTAAAGAGCTAGGAAAATAATTTAGGTTTAAAATATTAAGTTATTTTTTATTGTAAAAGCCCACTTAAATGTGGGCTTTTTATTTTATTTAATCCATTCAGGCAACCTATACAAGCTTGAAGAAAGCACCTCGAGTGTTCGCAGCAAAGTCTTAACTCTGTATCAATCAGTATTGATTGAGTACAGCTTTGAAGATTTATAAGTCATGGTCTCAGTGAGCCAACCTTTCATTGAATTCACGCTAATATAGTATTCTTGCCAACCATATTTTCCTTCTCTTTCATGAGTTTGTTCGTTCGGATAATCGCCCCCAGAGCTAATTCCTGCGATGTGATATCCAGATGAAAGCTTAACTAGGGCTGGGCTGCCACTATCGCCCGGGCCATTAATACCTTCTAGTGGTAATGCGTTTTTGCTGTTAGGTGCGTCAAACTTGAAAATCAGATAATTGCCATCGACGGCATCTATTCTATTGTGCGCTACCCGAAGCTTTCTGTCGTTTACTCTGTCTTTGCGAGAGACGCCTGCTAAACCATTACCAAAGTCGCCCCAGCCCATTACTTCTATGATTTGGTTCTCTTTTACCTTTGATTCAAATAGTGGGAATGTTTTTACATTTTCAATTGGTTGCTTAAGTCTTAACAAAGCTATATCGAATGATGAGTCTTTAACCTTGTTTTCAATGTCGATGATTTTGCCTTGCTCATCTTTTATTGCTTTCATGTAGCCATATTCAGGTGGTAAATGAATTGAGTGAAGTTCAGTTCTGTTACCCGCTATTTCAAGCTTACTGCCAGGCTCCAATAAAATAGTACATTGCGATGCAGTAACAGCCCATTGAGGTGCCAGCAAAGTTCCGACACAGTTTTTTATTTTGCCGTCATCCTTCAAAGGAAAGATAGCGGGGTAATCACTTGCTTGTTGTACGTATTTATCGTCACTTACATCGTGCCGAATTATAATGGCATTGGTGTGCAGACTGGTTGTGATCAAACCACCGATAATTAATTTGCTTATTAAGTTCATGTCTATCCCTTACTCTTCATGTGTTTAGAGTTATGAGATAGCAAGTGGAGTGCCTAACTGTAAAATTATGATAATTATGAGCTTTAGTTTTTTATAGTGATTTTGTGCTGGTATGCTTTTGCGGTTTCGATAAGGTTTTTATGATTTCGTGAAATTAGTCGAAGTGTTACTTAGTAGCGCTTATTATAAAAGTAAGGGCTCTCATGATGTGAGAGCCCTTACTGTTTTAACTTTGCTATTAACTTAGCCGATTCATTTTTTGACATATTATTCCGCATTGATCGAAAGCAAGAGCTCTTCGTTAATTTGCGAAGCAGGAAAGAATAAATATTGCTCTTTTTCAAACCCCGTTTGTGGTAGCCACTCAATCAATAGCCCTTGCCAGTTTCTGTTGAAGCTAACATTTATTTGTTTTGTTTGCTTAGGACGCCAACTGGTAAGCAGTGTTTTACCATCAGGATAATAAATATCGTTTTGTTCGTCATAAAAATCGGTGCCGTGGTATATGTTTATGACACCGTTTGTTTGAGGTAAGTCGGTAAAAGAAATACGAACATCTTTATCCACCCGAAAATCAAAAGATTGAGGAGCAACAAGCTGCGTTGTATCTAAAGTCTCGTTTGTTTCAGTATTTCCACTGCTGTCAGTTGTTTGAGTATTGCTTTCGTTGTTTTCTGGAGCCTGCGAACTGCTCTCTGAACCACCGCCACACCCTACAAGCAATGTGAGAAAGATGATATGTGTAATAAAATTAGTAAGCTTCATCTTATTTTCCTCTTACTTGTAAATATAGTTTACGACTGAGCGTGCGGGTTTATACCAATCAGTATGACTGGCTCCGCTATTGATTACCCACTGTGCAAAGTCAGGGTAACCTTTTTGAATATCCTTTCCTTCTAAGGGTTGCTCAAAGTCATCTAGTACATTGATTGCCCAAGGGAAATTATTTGAGTTTACGAATGAATTTGTGGCGTTACTATTATCGTCGTGAAGACCGAACTGCACTTGATTAAATAAGCTAGTGCCAGAAAACTCTTTTAGATGCACCTCCCACTGGCGCCCTGCGAATTCACCATGGGGCTTACCTTCAGATGCAAATATGAATAAGTCATAAGGGGGGAGGCCGACGGAAGATTCAGCGACACTCTGGTTAAACTCAACATTGAGTACAAACTCACTGCTGATGACATTCTTACAACTTGGCAAAGTTCTAAACATATTGCAGTTAGTAGAGACATCCTGCCAAACATCTGCGGATAAAATAAAGATAACTTCACTTGCTGCTTCTTCTGGCTGCAATGTGACTGTAGAACCTGACTTTTGCAGTGTTGCTGATTTGATATTTGATTTTGTTACGTTTGGAAAATGCAGTGCAAAGCCATTGTGATAGTCAGCGCCAATGGCTTGTATTTTATATTTTAACTCGAGTGATAAAAGATTGTTATTGGCATCTTTTTCTAAGTAGTATCTATATTTAATAACAAGGTCATTAAAATCATAATCGCCCATTTTTGGCCATCTATCTTCAAACATAATAGTTGCGTAGCCTGACGCCGACGGGTAGTAACTTGATGATGTAGTAGGAGTGAGGTCTTCTTCAATGAGTAAATTATAGTTTGTGTCTGTGACTGTTCCGTCATCATTGATACCTTCTAAAGCACCAACAGGCGTAACGTCTAATGAAAAAATCATATCGTTGAAGTCGTTGTCACCCTGCATACGATAATAATCTTCAAACGCAATCACCAAGAGCTCGCTTTGTGTGTCATAGAAAACGACATTATGTTGTTTGACTCCTTCAGGTTCAGGGTTTAAGTGCGGTAAACTGTAAAAAGCTTGAGCCCAATATCCTGAACTCTCAAGTTCGGCATAGCTACTTGTGAATCCCCAACCATTTGGAATAACAAAAAAGCCCATAGCTTGGCCTGCGGTTAATGTTATATCTAAAGGTACAGTATCGCCTTGGTCTAATAGCCCGGCATTAGGTTTAGATGCGTTAGGAAAAACGATTTTATGTTCTGCAATATCGGTGAAAGTTTGAGGGGGTGAATTTGGATCATATAAGAAGTAACCGAAGGTGTTTCTGAAATAGGCTCCTTCGTTTAAAAATGTAACACTTACGGTTGCTTGTCCCTCAAAGTCATTGTCTATAACCAAATTACTCTTTGAATCAGTGTCAATATAGTCGGGGTTTACTCGGCGTCCATCAGGGATCTTCGCATAAATATCGGCTAGAAAAGTAGCAGGTAGCTGGTCGTTAATATTGACAACATTGAGTGGTTCGCCTTTAACATTATAACCTGTGTTTCTATCACTTACCCAACTGATGTTGATAGGCCCTAAGCGAGTATCTAAAGTATCGGGCTCTGCACTTACTAAAGTTGAAAAAAAGCTAATGACAATGCATACGAGTAATGGCTGATAATAAGTCATATTAGTTCTCTAGCTTCTTTATTAATACATGAGTTTCAGCAAATAATAGACCCATATTTTTTTTCATATTAATTAATGGTTTATGTATTTTTTGTAAGGTGGCTTTATGAATGTGCATTGCATTTTGCGAAAAGTTTAATGAGTACGCCTTTTGGGCTCCCTTTATTACTCTGCGACGTTGCAAATCAATAGAGGTAAGATGGCGTTATTATAAGATAGGCTTAACCTGTGAAAACGTTTAAATGAGAGCGATTTTCATACTGGCGTGATTTTTGAAACAAACATGAGTGTGATAAGCAAATTACAAGGAACGCACTATGTTGATTTACAAAGCCGCAGGCGCTAGTCCATTATCGACCCAAAATAATATTGAAGATGGGCAAAAGTTGTCGCAAAGCGGCAATGAAGAAGGCCAATTTAGCCAAGCAATTGCCGCTGTGATGCCGATGCAACAGGTTTCTTCAGTTAGCCAGCAATACCAACAAAAAGAGTTACAAACGACCATACGTAACGAAAGTTTTTTGGGGCAAATGCAAGAGGCTATTCTAATGCAAAGACTTGGTGTTGATATGGAGAAAATAAAGCAGTTGAGAGAGAAACTCGATGAACAGAAAGATCAGTTTGAAGCAGGTGAAATTTCTGAGAAAGATTTTAATGAAAAAACTTCTGAGATAGAGAAGATGATTGCTGAAGAGTACCAAAAAGGACAGGAGCGAGCGCGGGCATATGAGCAAGAGAAAGAGAGTTTAAAAGAAAATAAAGTGGCAGAATGATAGAACTTTTAGCTCAGTTATCAATGCTATGTAACCCGAGAGACGATGTACACTTTTAAATGTCAGATCAAGTCGAGACTAATTCAAATAAACTCTTTGGTTTGTTTTCATCTTACGCATAGGGATTGTACTCTCTTCGCTCGCAGTCCTTATCCCTTTGCACCTTCTAGCTAGATGTTGGTTCAGCAGTTTTTAAAATTGCTTATTTCACTTTGCGCGAAGGGATGTACCCGCTTCGCCAGCAGTCATTAACCCTTTGCACCTAGAAGCTAAATGCAGACTCGACAGTTTTTAAAATGACTCATTTTATCTTGCGCAAAAGTAACCTTGCCTCGCAACGTGTATTTTGCACAACTATACTGGTACGATGAGTTTTTACTCTTAAAACAAATAACCATAACAAAGGCGACATCATGCAGGAATTCTTTGATAAGTTTGCAATTAAAACTAAAGTACATGTGGTGTGGGGGGAGATGGATGCATTGGGGCATGTGAACAATGTGTCATATTTCCGCTATTTTGAAACCGCTCGAATCGACTTTTTAAAACAAACTGGGCTTCTGTCTATTTTATCAGAACCGACACATAGCCCGGTGTTACGCGACACTTACGCTCAATATAAGCGGCCGGTGACTTTTCCTGATACCTTGTATATTGGTTCATATATAACCGATATAAAAGAAGATCGCTTTACTATGCGTTATGAGGCGTTTAGCGAGTCTCAGCAAGCCATTTGTACAACGGGTTATGCGAACGTGGTCATGTTTAATATGAAAACAGGTCAAAAGTCGCCAATTCCAGAAAATATGCTGACTATATTAAAGCAATATGAAATGAATAATGAACAATAGAGAAATTGAATAGAAGTTTTAATTTATTGACAAAAGCAAGTAAAACGCAGTTAAAACACTACGTTTAACTTGATTAGCGCCTTAGGCTACTTTTTTATCCGCTTCTTTAGGAAATACTTGATGGTCTCGAAGTTGGGGTAGAGGGTTGCGGGAGCCCACGGCTTCTTCAATAGAATTAAAGCCATCAGCTTTGAGCAGCTTGACTAGGCCTCGGTTGATCTCATTAATATTCTGTGGACCATCGAAAATCATGGTTGTGATCATATGTAGTAAGCTAGCACCCGATGTAATTTTTTCATAAGCATCTTTTGCATTGAACACACCACCTACGCCGACAATAGTAATCTGCCCACGAGTGCGTCGATAGACGTGACGGATCACATTTGTTGATATCCGTTGAAGAGGCAAACCACTCATGGCACCTTTACCTTTAGGTAATAGGCCTAGGTTTGTAGGGTATTCAGCAGCAATATGCTCACTGTTACTCTCTGGCTTAGCGAGGTTAGTCAATACCACACCTTCTAATTTATGTTTTAGTACGCCATCTATAATTATGTCTATTTCTTTAATTGATAAATCTGCAGCGAGTTTAAGGTAGATAGGTTTACTTGAAATAGGACGAATCTTTTCATTTACAGCCGTTAGCAAAGCGTCGAGGTTATCAGGATCCACAAACGGTTCACCATCTTGCGTATTTGGACAACTAATATTGATGGTGTAATAGTCACCAATATCTTTAAATAACGTCATTGTTTTTAAGTAATCACGTATTGACTCTTGTAAGTCAAATTCAGGTGTTATATTTGATTTAGCTGCATTTATGCCAACACGCAGGCGACCAAAATCAACATTTGCAAGGCGCTTTGAAATTTTTTCTGCACCAAAATTATTTAATCCATACCACACAACGATTGATCTTGATTTTACCATCCTAAATAAGCGCTTGCCTGGGTTACCCGGGCATACTTCTCCAGTAAATGAGCCTAATTCGGCTAGACCAAATCCTAAAGACGGGTAAATACTGGTTAATTCGCCATCTTTATCAAATCCAGCGGATAGACCTACTGGATTTCTATATTCAATGCCATCAACTTTTATGTTTAGGCTTTTGTGACCATAGTCGAAAAGCAGTGTTGTAAGTCCTCGTGTAACTGGATTGCTCCCTAGAAACACGCCAACACGTTTTAGAGTGTAATGTGCATTTTCAGGGTCCATCAAGAAAATTAGTGGTCGTGCTAGGCGATAGAATAATCGAAATATTTGATTACGAATGCCAATAATAAAACTCATTTTAAGTCTCCATGTGTGTTTAGGGTGGTGTGAAAGACTGTGTACTATTTATAGAATATGATCTGTAAATAGTAATAGCAATAAAAACAATTATCATTTAACCTTTGTTTGTGTTCTCAATGTGGGATATAAAAATGAAGCATCTTTTAAGGCTCATAAAGCAGAAAATAAAGCCTCATAAACAAATCAAAGGGCAAAGCGATAAGGTAAGTCAAAAGTTTAAACAGGTATGGCAAGCTCAAAGCGACGTCTATTACTTATTTGATACGATTAAACTTTGCTATCGGTCATCATCCGGACAAGTAACAATAGAACAAATTCCTTTGGATGACTTGAAAGCAGTTATTTACTCTCATATTCCTTTGATTGCGGATGGTGAAAGCTATAGTGTTTCAGTATGCGCGGTTGGTAGTGAAGTTTGTGGAAATAAGAGGCGTGTAAAAGCAATTGCCAATGCAGCCATATTCAGAGCGAGGGCTCACACTTCTCAAGCGCTTATTCAGGCGCCTGACTGGCCATTAGATCGTGTATTTGATGAGTTAACTCAATTTGACTTTGAGAAGGGAGTTCAACGCTACAATAATATTTCTTTAATGGATTTTATCATGCAACTGCAATCTAAAAATGAGTCTACAAATAGTCTAGGTATACATAATTCAGGGATAAAAAGTGATAATTTTAATTCATTGTTTAGTGAAAGTGAGCTGCGATCTTTA
>Ga0209992_10000550_pt1 | contig 49149 bp, 45 predicted proteins | sample 2SBtaG_2_FD_182564 | JGI IMG/M metagenome (GOLD analysis project Ga0209992, IMG submission 182564) | Deep subsurface microbial communities from Kolumbo volcano to uncover new lineages of life (NeLLi) - 2SBTROV12_ACTIVE470 metaG (SPAdes)... | ecosystem: Environmental > Aquatic > Marine >... | reverse complement strand
CCGGGAGAGTCTGCATCCTCTGACGCGGAGTTCGGAGACGGTCGCGGGGTGGATGAATCGGCGTCGAGGCGGCTTGCTGGCGGCGTAGGGTGAAGGCCTACTTCTTCGATGACCCAAAGCTGTTCGGCCCACGGAACCCAGGCAGTTTGGTTTCTAGACGAGGAGCCGTCGCAGGAGTGGAGGTGTGCCGCATGCCCGGAACCTGCGCGACTAGGGCTTGGATAATGGTGTGTGCGACCCTGGCAGTCTGGATCTCCTGCTGAACGGTCACAGACCTGGGCAGAGCCGCCACGGCGAGGCATGAACCTACACACAGGCTCAGTACGACCTTGTGGACGCAGGTCGAGGGGGATTTGCCGTAAGCCATAGGGGTCCTATCGGCTGCTGAGGGGCAGTGACTGAAACCGCCTCTGCGGGTACCCTCAGACCCATGGAACGCTGGGGAATCGACCTATCGAAGCAGGCCTTCAAGTTCTCGGCCGCGCACTTTCTGATTTTCCCGGATGGGTCCTGTGAGCGCCTGCACGGCCACAACTACCGAGTCTTTATCCAGGTGGATGCGGGCATTACCGAGCACGGCCTGGTCATCGACTTCAAGCGCATCAAGCCCGTGGTGAAGGAACTGGTGGACGAGCTCGACGAGCACCTGCTGCTGCCTGGGGAGCATCCCGGCCTGGGCGTCAAGGAGCGCGGGGACGGGGTGACTGAAGTGACCTACGCTGGGCGCTACTACGCGGCTCCGACTGAGGATGTCATTGTCCTGCCGATCAACAACACCAGCTCCGAGAACCTGGCCTGGGTCCTCGGCCGCCGCTTGCTGGATGAACTGCAGCAGCGCTTTCCCAGCGTGCGCCCGGATCGGCTGAGCGTCGGAGTAGAAGAGACCAACGGCCAGCTCGGTCGCTGGGAGTGGATCGAACCCGCGGACTGAACAGTCGGCAGCGGAACTACCTTCGCAAGGCCTGGGAGACGGCGACGCGCATGGGCCACAGGTCATTGAGCTTGGTGCTCGCCGTGCCTTGTACAAGAGAGCACTCCACGGACAGGGTGTCCCACCAGCGGCCTTGTTCCAGATCAAAGTCCAATGAGAGGATGTGCTCGGCCAGGCGTTCCGCCAACTTGTCCGGGTACATGCCAATCAGCCCGACCAAGTCCTGGTTGCCGAAGGCCTGCAAGGCGGCAGCGCGCCACGAGTCTTCAGTCGATTCCAGCTGCGCGGCATCCAGTATCCAAGGTGCGGGAACTTCTTCCAAGCCCTCCGCTTCGGCCCGCTGACAGAGTCTGTAGAGGGCGTCGAACCCACCGCGCTGAACCACGCGGTCGACCACGAGGAAGGACAGGCCGTAGAAGGCACGCTTGGACTCGGTGTCCAACTTGGAGGAAGACAGGCCTGCAGAAACGGTGAAGACCGACTGCGCTGCGGCGCGATCGATGGCGGGCTTGGACAGCAGCACTTGAGTCTCGAAAGTCTGGGCTCCGGAAACCTTGGGTGTGATGCGCAGGCGCAGTTCGATACCACCACACGCGAACGCGGCACCACTGAGCCGGCCGGCCCTCAGGCGCTGAGCGCCACCCGGTGCGAGGCAGGCCGATGCGCTGTCGCAGAGGCCTTCTTCGAGGGTCCCCGGTAGGCGATTCCAGGGGCTCTGCAGGGCTGCGTGGGTCAGCTCATGGGCGAGGACACGTTTCATGTCCCGGCTGCCGCGGGCTAGCAGGATGCGCTTCAGGTCGGGCGCGTAGAGGCCCTCGGCGTCGTAGTCCATGTCACTCGGAAAGGAGTACACATGGGGTTGATCCTGGATCCAGACCTCCAAGTCACCCAGGGCCACGCCAGGTACAAGGGCCTCGAGTTCGGGCTGTAGACGCTTCAGAGTGCGCGCCACATCGCCCGCTTCTCGCCGTGTTTCACCACGCACGGTTAGGGATGCATCGACCACCTCTGCACTGGGGGCCACTGCCTGGCAGGCGCCCAGCAGGGCAGACAGCAGGGCAACCCGAGCGAGTATCGGAGAGGAGTGCGCGAGAGTGAGGTCCACCCCAAAACGTACCCCGTGCGGAAGTCTGCCGGGGTGGGAGTGGCTACCCGTTCAAGGATGAGGCGGTCCTGGGCCTTCAGGGCCCCGTGACTCGGAGCGAGCGCATCAAAGTGGGACAGGTTCTAACGCGCAAAAAAGGCGCACCACTCATTCGCTGGATCTTCCCGGTAGAGGCTTCCAGCGGGCAGCGCCCCAGTCTCGCCGCCGTATCCGATTCCACGTAGGTCATTGAGCTGCTTCTGGGTCATATCACGGCTCTCGCCCCAACCCACCGGGTCGGCTGCGTCTAGCCAGTCCATCAGCTTGCTGCGCATTTGCTTGGCGCGTTCGAAATGGGCGGGATCTTTGACGAGGTCGTTCAGGCAGAGCGGATCGGACTTCAGGTCATAGAACTCGACCTCATGTTTCAGGCGTGCTTTTTCCAGCGCCGCCTCATGATGGTTACGGAGGTGCACGCTTAGGCGCCAGCTCGGCGTCTGAATGCAGGCCACATAACCATGCGCCGAGAGTTCAAACAGGGCGTCTGAGGCTGGAAACTCCTCAAGCGCCCAGTCCAGGTTGCGTCCGGGAAACTCTTCCAGTCCCAGTTCGGCGAGGTCCAGCAGCGTGCGACCCAGATCGATTTGCCTGACGAACTCGCTGTTGCGTACCCCCGTGGGTCCTCCCGGCCAAGAGAGAATCAACGGGATGTGCACCGTTTGAGGGTACAAGTCGGCGTGATCCCACCAGACGCCGTGCTCGCCAAAGGACTCACCGTGATCGGCCGTGAAGGCGATCACCGCAGAGGCCATGCGTTCCAGACCCAAGACACGACCCATTTGCACATCCACGTAGTCCACTTCTCCGCGGTACTGCTGGTAGGGGTAGTCCTTGTCCGTCAGCCCTGTGAGGAAGGCCGGAACCAGGGGCGCTGGCATGATGGGCTCGGCGTCCTTGTCAAAGGGTGGGGCTGCCTCCCAGTACGTCTGGTCATGGGGAGCGGGTGCTCCGTAGGGGGAGTGGGCGTCGAAGAGGTGCAACCAGATGAAGAGCGGCTGGCCAGCTGCATCGGCCACCCACTCCTCGAGCACGTCCACGCTGTCTTCCCCGTCGCGATCGCCGTTCCTCGGTCCGTTGACTCGGTCAAATCCCTGGCCCAGGCCACTTTCCTTGTTCAGCAGGTGGTAAGCGGAGAGGATGGCCATGGTGCGATAGCCCCCGGCTTGGAACGACTCGGCCAGGGTCGGGGCTTGTTCCGCCAGGAACGTTGCGTTGTTCAGAATACGCGTGTCCCGCGGTGAGGTGCCGGTCATCAACGCCACGTGGGACGGGTTCGTCACGTTGGTCGACGAGTAGGCCTGGGTGAAGTAGATGCCCCGATCTCCTAGGGCGTCGAGATGGGGGGTGCGAACCAGGTCAGTCACGTTCTCGGGATCGGCTTGCCCCATATGATCCGCACGGTGGGTGTCGGACGTGACGAGCAGTACCGTCGGCGCCCCTGCAGATCGGCGTGAGACGGCGGCTTCACCCACAAGACAGAACTGCTCCAAGTCAGCCGTTGATTGCAACTCAAAACGAATGAGCGACTGCTTGTCCGCGAACGCCGTCAGGTCCAAGCGACCCTCCCCCCACTCCCGGGTGAACTTGGCGGGGAGCGCGTGGACCTCTTCTAGGGGCGGAAGACCCTCAGCCGTGACGGTCACCTTCAACTGCGCGTCCCCGCGCGGGTTGATTAAACTCGACTTGGTTCCGAATGAATAGAACAGCTCCGCGCCGTCCGGGATGACTTGGCGAGCTTCAAGGGGGTTGCGGGTGGAAAGGCCCACGCACGCGCGGTCGTCCTCGCCCAAGGCGACGATGCTCCCAAGCCCCTCCACGGCGGGGAGGAAGTTCCCGAGTGGGGTGGCGATCAGATCGAAGAACGTGACGGCTATCGCGTTGCTCCTGCCCTGCATCTCGATGACCACCTCATCGATCTTGCCCTCGACGAAGCGCAGTGTTGTGAACTCTGCGCTGAACGGGCGCAGACCGCCGCGCGCCTTGAATTCGGTCCAGGGCGACTTGGCCAGATCGTTACCGCCGCTCCTGAGCACGACCCTCAGAAACTCTGCCCCGCGACCGAAATTGCGCACGTTGACCAGCACTTGGTTGAAGTCCCCGGCGTTCAAGTCGCAGGGCACCGCCACGGATTTCGGTCCCTCGCCGGTCAGGTAGATCGCCGAGACGGGCTTGGGCTTGAGACCTTCGGCGCGCGCCTTCTGACTGAGCGCCTCCTCGGGTGGGATGTTGCGCGCAGAGCTCTGGGGCGCCTTGACGATCCAGTTCTCAACCGAGCCACGCTTGAGCTCAAAGTGCGCCACGCGCTCCGGGACCTGATCGGACACCTCGCCTGCCCTTTCCAGTGGCAAACGTATGTAGACCGCCGGCCCATCCGTGGCCGTGGGCAGCGGATCGGAACCACCGCACCCAGCGCAGGTCAGCGCCAGGAGGAGCCACGACCAAAGTGGAGGAACTGGCCCACGACGGGCAATCGGGCGGTGGGGAAGGACTGCCATGGCAAGGGCGTGGAGGGCCGATCAAGCCCCTGCGTCCACGTCGATCTCTGCGCTAGCGTACCCCATGGGTTCGGCCTAGGCGACGCTAGCAGCTTTGGCGATCGGGTGGAAGGTGCGAAGAGACCCCCTCCGACATCGGCTGGAGGGGGTCTGTCCTCGACAGGTCTATGGCATCTACTTGTGACGTTCGGGCAGTCCATCCGGGAAGGAGAAGGCGGAACTTGCGGATTCGCGTTCCTCGCCGTCTCCTTGGCCGCCGCCCGGCCCGTAGAGGATTGGCCGACCCATGAGGGTGAGGTCGTAGTCGCTGGGGGCGTTGTAAGCCTCCACTAGCAGGACAAACACCTTGCCCGGTTGGGTGACCGTAAAGGTCCCGAGTTCCGGGTTCAGCGGGCTGTCCCAGACGGCGACGATTTGTCCCAGGTCTGGATCCCACAGGGAGATGTCCATGTCGGAGTAGGGTGCCAGGCCGTCCAGCTGCAGGTCGAACGTGGCCGGCTCCAGTGCGACGAACTCGAAGTGATCGTAGACGTCAAAGAAACCCGGGGGCTGCACATGACCCTGAACCACCAAGTAGCTGAAGATATCGACGCCGCTGATGGGGTCGGCTTGAAAAGGGGAGTCGTTCGGTTCGCGCTCTTGGAAAATCGCAGGTCCTCCACCCGGCGGGGGACCTGTCACCACCACGGCGGGGGAACAACCGGCGACAAGGGCTAGGGGTGCCAGGAAGCGGGCGTGGGCAAAGTGGTGCATGGGGGGTCCCTCGGGTTGGGGCGGAGGGCGGCGGTGGTCCGGCGCAGCCCGCCAATCACAAGAACGCCCTGTGTCATGCAAGTGGCGTGCCGCGCGGGGTGAGTGCCTGCCCGGTGGACTGGGGCCCTCCGGAGGACGATCATTTCGGATCTGGCCTCTCCAGGGGAGCCCTTGTCCTCCAGCGGGTTCAAGTCGGAACTGACTGGGTTCCGTGGACCTAGCCACGAACAGCATTCCTTCCTTTGGCCTCATCTGGGGACGTTGGAGACCATCCCTCGGGACCCGATGCATGAGGAGGGGGGGCCTACTGGCCGGCAGCCCCTTTTCATTGGAGCTGGGGGCGATTCCCGGAGTGGATGCACACTAAACCCAGTCAGTTCAGTTCAAGTCAGAACTGACTGGGTTCCGTGTGCCTAGCCACAATCAGCATTCCTTCCTTTGGCCTCGTCTGTGCACGTTGGAGACCACCCCTCCGGACCCGATGCATGAGGAGGGGGGGCCTACTGGCCGGCAGCCCCTTTTCATTGGAGCTGGGGGCGATTCCCGCAATGGATGCACACCAAACCCAGTCAGTTCAGTTGGAGCTCACGCAACGGGCCGCCTCCCGCCAGGGGCAAGGAGACGGCTCTGATCGAGTTGTGTAACTCGCGGACTAGCGGCGGCGCCGAGTCCTTTCGGCTGCGTTGCCCGAGCAGCTGCGTTTCTGAGAGCTGCTTCGACGCTCGGCGTCCTGTTGGCCGGCCGACGGCCTGGTACCACGGTTGTGCCCCTGGCGGCTGCGAGAGTCGTTGCCCTGTGCGGGCGGTTTCGGACCAGATCCCGGGCGCTTGCGTTGCGCCGAGTTGGCCCGGCTGCGCTCACCCAGCTCGCGAAAACGCTGCAACAGCGCCTGGGCGCGCTGGGCCTCATCGCCACCGATCACTCCATCATCGTTCAGGTCGAAGCGCGCGAGGGGACCGAGACCCTTGGTGGCGTCAGCCTGTCCGTTCTTGTGTTCCGGCCTGTGTTGAGGGCGACTTCCACCGGGACGGGCAACCTCATGCTGGCCCTTGTGGGGTGCTTGGCCCTGCGGGTCAAGATCGTCGGCCCCATGGGGGCGCCGGCGTCGCTGGGTCGGGTTCTCACGCAATTTGTCGGGATCTGCATCCTGACCGCGCTTGCCCAGCATGTGTTTGCGAGCTGCTTGCAGTTCGTCCTGGCTGATCTCGCCGTCGTTGTTGGTGTCCACGCGCGAGCGGATGGATGAGCGCAGGTCGGAACCACGCTTGGTGGGCGTCTGAGCCGCAAGGGAGGTGGACAGCACTGTCACGGCGCCCAGGGCCAGGAGTGATTGGGAAAGGAGTCTCATGGGTAGATTTGTCAGTCGGGTGAAGCGGCGGGGAGCCGCAGGACGGATGAACCCCGAGTGGGGTCACGAGGTCTGGTTCAACGCCATGGACCTCTGCAAGTGTCGCCGCCCCCCCCGAATCTGGCCCCCGTGACCCCTCCTGTTGGCAGTGGACCCATCGAGCGCGGGAAGCGACCCTCTCCACGCGCCGGCATTCTTCTGGCAAACTGTGCGCCCGCTTGAGCTGAGTATGTCCATCACCCGTCACCAGACCCGTTCAGATTCTGGCGCCGCCACTCTGGCCGGTGCGCCCAAGTTGCACGTGGTCACGTTCGGTTGCCAGATGAACAAGTACGACTCGGAACTGGTGGAGGGGCGTTTTCGCCGGCGCGGGTACGCCACCACGGACTCCATGCACGATGCGGACGTCCTGCTGTTCAATACATGCAGCGTGCGCGACCACGCTGAAGAGCGAACTTGGAGCTGGGTCGGTGAACTCAAGCGCGCCAAGGAGCGCCGACCGGACTTGGTCATCGGCATCATGGGCTGCATGGCCCAACGCGTGGAGGAAGAGGTCTTCAAGCGCGCAGGTCACGTGGACCTCGTAGCGGGTACGCGGCAATTTCAGAATCTGCCGCACATGGTCGATCAGGTGCGCGAGCGGCGAGCGGCCCAGGGCGCGACCCACAAGAGCTCGCGCCTGGTTGCGGTCCAGACGGATGAAGACGTCAGCGTGGATCGCACGGATTCCGCTTTCGAGGGCGGCTCCCACGCCTACTTGGCCGTCATGCGCGGCTGTGACCTCTCGTGCACCTATTGCATCGTGCCCACCACCCGTGGACGAGTCCAATCCCGCAAACTCGAGGACCTGCTGACCGAGGTGCACTGGATGGTGGAGGGAGGCGTGCGCGTGATCACCCTGCTGGGGCAGACAGTGAACAGTTACGGAGAAGACTTCGAGCGACCCACGGGCGCCGATGCCCAGGGGACGGGCCGCCAAGGCCGCGCCTCGCTCGCGGACTTGTTGCGCCGATTGCAAGAAGTCGAAGGTCTAGCCCGCATCCGCCTCATAACCTTGCATCCCTCCTATGTGACGCGGGCCTTTGCCGAGGCTATCCGCGACTGCGACAAGGTGGAGCGTTTCTTGCCCCTGCCCGCCCAAGCGGGGTCTGACGCAGTCTTGCGCGGCATGAAACGCGGTTACAACCTGGACCTGTACCGCCGACGTGCGGACATCCTGCGCGAGATCGTGCCGGACATTGAGTTGGGCAGTGACTGGATTGTCGGGTTCCCCGGTGAGGAGGAGGCGGACTTTCAGGGCAGCCTGGATTTCCTCGAGGAGCAGCAGTTTCTCGTGAACTACATATTCAAGTACGACCCGCGTCCAGGCACCCACGCCGATAGCCGACTTGCGGATAGCGTTGCGGAGCAGGTCAAGAAGGAACGCAACCGCCGCTTGCTGGATGCCGCCGAGGCGGTTCAGCGACGGCGCTGCGAACGGGTCGTGGGTCAAGCGCTGCCCGTGTGGATCGAGCGGGTCTCCGAGCGCGACCCCGGCCTGGTGTTGGGCCGCACCCTCTCCGGCATGCCCGTTTCCTGTCCCGGCAAGCCCGACTGGGTGAACACCCATCGAACCGTACGATTGGACACCGCAACCCCCTTCGGGGTCGCGGGGTTTGAGGCCCAACCGGAGGTCTAGGGACCGGCGGGCCCCGGGAGGGCGAGGGCGCGGGCGCGCATTCGCGTTCAGATCACGGGATGCGGAGTGATCCGGTCGTTGCGTCGGTGCCCCAGACCCCAATGGCAGGAGCCGGGTGCACGTGCATGAGCCAACCACCGCCCCCGCCCACCCGGGATGACGAATGCAGGCCCACTCCGGTTACCCGCGCTTGTCTTCGCTGGACAGGGTTCAGCTCAGGAGGTCGGAGACCAGGTCTCTTTCCCCGCGCAGTTCCTCGTGGGTGGCGGCGATCTTGGCGCTCAGGAACTCGTTGAGCTCCAGCCCTTGCACGATTTTCCAGCCCCCCTCGCCATCCGTGCGTACGGGGAAGGAGCTGATCAGACCCTCGTCGATGCCGTAGCTGCCGTCCGAGCAGACGCAGACCGAACGCCACTCTCCATCGGGGGTGGCCTGGCGCAGATCGCGCACGTGATCCACGAGCCCGTTTGCTGCAGAGGCGGCGGAGGACAGGCCTCTGGCGGCGATTATTGCTGCACCTCGCTTCTGCACGCTGGAGATGAACTGCCCTTGTAGCCAATCGGCGTCTTCGATGACCTCGGACGCGCTGCGGCCACCGATCAAGGTGTGATAGAAATCCGGCACCTGGGTCGCGGAGTGGTTGCCCCAGATCAGGGCGTTGGTCACTTCACTCGTGGAGACACCTGCCTTGGCGGCCAGTTGAGCCTGGGCTCGGTTCTGATCCAAGCGCGTCATGGCGCTGAAGCGATCGTTCGGGATATCCGCCGCCGAATGCATGGCGATCAAGCAGTTTGTGTTGCACGGGTTGCCCACGACAACCACGCGCACATCGTCACAGGCTTGGTCATTGATGGCCTTGCCTTGCCCAGTGAAGATCGGGCCGTTTTCGCGGATCAGATCCCCGCGTTCCATGCCCGGGCCGCGCGGCTTGGAGCCCACCAGCAGGCACCAGTTGGCGTCCTTGAAGCCCACCGCGGGGTCACTGGTCAGGACCATGTCTTGCAAGAGAGGGAATGCGCAGTCGTCCAATTCCATGGCCACGCCCTCGAGCGCCTGGAGGGCTTTCTCCACGGGAATCTCGATCATCTGCAGGATGACGGGCTGGTCCGCTCCAAACATCTGGCCGCTGGCGATTCGCGGCAGGAGGGAGTAACCGATCTGCCCGGCGGCGCCAGTGACGGCGACACGGATGGGGGCTTTGCTCATGGCTTTCTGACGAACTAGGTGGGGGGGCGATCAAGGACAACGCGCGAGCCGAGGAGCGGCCATTCTCCACACCGCGGCGGTCTCTGGAAGGGGCGCGGGCGAGATACTGATCGTGCTTCGCACCCTGGCCGGCCTGAGGTCAGGACACGGGCCCAGCCGCTGGCCCGAAGTGGGCGCTGGGTATCGGGTGAGATGAACGGCTAAACTGTCCGGCCCATGGGTGTTCTCTCTACCCCTCTCGACAGCACGGAGTTGAGCAACTTGCTCCAGGAGCTGGCCGCCGATGCGGCCCAGTTCCGGTTCGACGTGGCTCCCAATCCTTGTGTGGGCGCCGCCATCCTGTCCAAGGGTAAGGTCATTGCGCGGGGGTACCACCAGCGCTGGGGCGGGGACCACGCCGAGGTCGAGGCGCTCGAGCTGGCTGCTCGCAGTGGAGTTCCACGAGCCGATTGGGACACCTTGGTCGTGACCCTCGAACCTTGCAGCACGCGCGGCAAGACGGGTCCCTGCACCCAAGCCATCATGGAGGCGGGCATCGAGTCCGTCGTGATCGGCGCCGTGGACCCCGATCCGCGACATCACGGCCTGGGCATTCGCTTTCTAGAGGATGCTGGCTTGGAGGCGGTCCTGCTCCCGGGGGCTTCCCCGCTAGAGGTTGTGGCCCCGCACTTTTTGGACTGGACCCGGCAGGAACGCGTGCGGAGACCTCGGCCTTGGGTGATCGCCAAGTGGGCCCAGACGAGCACGGGGCAACTCTCTCCTCCGCAGCAGCACGGTGACGGCCGGACCATCTCGAGCCCCGAGTCCATGGCCCAGGTACAACACCTGCGCGCTTCAGTCGATGCGATCCTCACGGGCGTGGGGACGGTCGTCGCAGATGACCCACGCTTGACCGTCCGTCCCCCGGCTCGCACCGTGCGAGCTCCCGCGCGCATCATTTTGGACAGCGGCCTGAGAACTTCCCCCGAGGCGCGCATGTTCGATCCGCCGGCTCGAGAGGAATCCGCCGGGCCGATCCGCATCCTGTGCACCTCCGGTCCCGATCGAGCGCGAGAGAAAGCGCTGACTGTTGCGGGAGCGGGCGTACACGGTCTGCGCGGAGAGAATCGCCGCTTTCTGCACCTGCGCGCCGTGATGACCTGGATGTGGGAGATGGGCTACCGGCGAGTCCTGCTTGAGTGCGGCCCCACCCTGCTGGAGGCCTTCTTTCGTGCCGGATTTGTCGATCAGATTCGAGTGGTGACCGGTTCGGTTCGAGGTGGGCGTGGGGAGAGCATGGGCCACCATCTGCTTCCGTCGCACCTAACTGCCCGGCGCGACGGTGAGTGCGGTCCCGACTCAGTCCTGGACGCGTTCGTGACGAACGAACCCAGCCCCTGAGAGTTTCCTCAATTGAGCGGCCGCCCTCAGTGAGCAGGACCTGGGTGCCTACAAGTCCTTGTAGCGCTCGCTAGCCGCTCGGGCGGCTGGAGTTTGGGCGAGCTTCTTGCTCAACAGTTTGCGGAGCAAGCGCTTGGCTTGCTTCTTGTCGTCGGCCTTCAGGGCTGCAACGATCTCGTCCAGCAAGGCCTCGGATTCCAGTTCAAGATCCACTTCGGCGAGGCGGGACTTGAAGGCAGCGTTGCGGCGCGCCTTGCTCAATATCTTCCCGACCTCCTTTTCGATGGGCGAATCGTCGAAGCCCAATGCACGCAGGTTTCGGTAGGCATCCTCCAGCGTCGCATCCACCAGGCGTTTGGATTGTTTCTCCAACTCCGACCGCATGCCCTTGAGCGCTTCCGACAATCCGGCCTTGGCAGAGTCCGCGTGGGGTCCCGTGGGGGCCCAGCCCTGGGCCAGTGTCCAGGACTGCCAGCTCTCAGCCCAGAGCTTGGCGCGAGCCATGGTCTGGGCCATGGTCACCTCTTCGCGCAGGCGCTTGAGGTCAGAAGCGAGGACTCCCCGGCCCAGTTCTTTTTGCACCAACTCGACCGAGCGCACGATCGTGGAGGTAGACGGCACATCACTGTCCCCATAGCGACCATGCAGCTTGCCGTCGGGTCGCACGACCAGGGCCTCAGGCAAGATCCACTCGCCACCGTCGGGCATGACGTATTCCTTGTAGACCGCGTCCCAGTGTTGCTTGTGGGCGTCACAGTCATCCGTCCCGAAAGCCGAACAGACGCTCTTCTCGATGAGCTTCCCATCGTCGCCGCGGACTTCGATTTCCTCCCGATCGTGATCCCCGTTGTTGGCAATGATCAAGATGGCGATTTGGTCCAGGGCATCAAGATTGCCATCACTCTTGAGGGAGGCTTGAAAGCGGTCACTGGCTTCCTCCCCGTCCAGCACGCAACAGATCACTAGGGGCACATTGCGCTCTTTCGCTTGGGCTTGAGCGTCGGCAAGCTTGCCGTGGAACCAGGAGGGTCCATTGGAGTCCTTGCCGGATTGGCCCCGCCGCTGCGTCTGACCGTCGGGGGCCCAGAGCAAGAGGGCGCAGAGGCCGAGGCTAGCCAGTCTTGGCAGCCGTGCGCACCACGGGGATCGTCGTCTTGAGGAAGCCATGGTCCCCAGTATGGGGGCGAGTTCAGAGGGGGCAAGTGGCTGCCGGACGCGACCCCCTTCGAGACTAGGCCAGAACTTCGTCCGCCGCTGCGAGCAGCCCATTCAGGCCTTGTTCACTGTGGTCGCCCATGTGCCCGATGCGAAACGTCTTACCCTTGAGGTCCCCGTAGCCGTTGGATATCGCATAGCCCCGGTGCGCCAGGCCAGCGACTAGCGCTTGCACATCTAGGTGTCCCGCCCGCACACAAGAAACCGTGGGGGATCCCAGATCCGGATCCGGCAACAAGGACAGGCCGTGGCCCGCAGCCCACTCCACGGTGCGTGCCTGCATACGGCGGTGCTTGTCAAAACGCGCTTGCCAGGCGTCGGCGCCCGAACAACTGCCCGCGCTCTCCGGCAGGGTCACGCCTGCGCTGATGTCTTCTAATTGCTGTGCCAGGGCGAAGTAGAGGGAGATGGCCGGCGTGGCGGGAGTTTTGCGCGCCACGTGTCCATCGATGAAGCGCACCGGGTCCAAGTAGAACCCGCGGTCGGGCTGTGAGCGGGCTCGCCGCATGAATGCCTCCGATGCACAGACCACGGCGATGCCCGGGGGCAAGGCGAAGGCTTTTTGGATTCCCGCCAGACTGAAGTCCAAGTGGTTGGCATCGAAATCAACGGGCGCGCCGGCGATCCAGCTCACCATGTCGGCCAGCAGCAGCGTGTCGGGGTAATGCGCGAGCAATTGTCCCAGGGGTTCCAGGGGCGTGGCCGTTCCCGTTGAGGTCTCGCTTGAGACGAAAGTCAGCGCGTCGAAAGGGCCTTCTTCATCGAGTACACGCCGCACCTCATCCAGGGGCACGATTCCGCCCATGGGGACTTCGATGGCGTGCGCGTCGCGCCCCAGTTGTTCGGCAATCTTATGCCAGCGCTTGGAGAAGGCACCGTTCACCAGGCTTAAGACCCTGCCGCGCCCCGCGCCGATCAGGGCCGCTTCCATCATGGCTGAGGCGCTGGCTGAGTGAACGGCCACGGTCGCCGAGCTGTCATCTGCCAACCCAAACGCGAAACGCAAATGGGGATCCATGCGCTCAATCGTCTCAGTCATTGTCGCGCTGCGGTGTCCGATCATGGGTCGCGCGCAGGCGGCCAGAAGTTCGGGGCGGACTTCGGTCGGTCCGGGGATCCAGAGTTGAGCCATGATGGGGGCCAGGGGTAGGGACTACAGGAAGCTGGCGGCTGCCCTGAGCAAAGGCTCATGGCCGGTGAGTGATGAGAGCTCTTCGCGCTCGGCGGCGGTTGTCAGCAGCCCCAAGAGGGCGGCCAGATCGGGTGCTTCGCAACGGGCATCCGCCGCCTCGAGCACGGCTTCGCGCCGTTCGACTCCGCCGAAGGCGATGAAGCGCCCGCAGGCGGGGGCCGCCTCTAGGTCCGTGATTCCGTCACCCACCAGCGCAATCGGCTCGGCAGCTCGGGGCGATAGCCTTTGCAGCATCTCCAGTTTGCCGCCAGATCGAGCCATGGGGCTCTCGGTGTCGAACCCCGCGTATTGGCCCTGGGCATCGAACTCCACGCCGACTGCATAGACGTCCTGCTCGTCGATCCCCAAGACGCGAGCGAGGTGCAGGACGGCTGGCCGCAGACCACCCGAGAGGATCCAGACCTGCTTGCCCAAGGCCCGTAGGCCTGCGCACAGTTCGGGCCCATGGGGGACGGCGGTCTCGACGTAGGCGCGCCCGGCTCGGTCGACCTCCGCCGCACTCGGCTGCACGAGTTCAAGCCGAGCCCCAAATACCGCTTCCACGGGTACGAGGCCGTCCATCGCCCGTTGGGTCAGGGCCTCAACCTCCTGCAAGTGCGCACCGGCCAGGTACTCGACACCCTCGATGCTGGAGAGTGTGGAGTCGCAGTCGAAGACCACGGTGCCGTACGGGGGCTGCTGGGGGAAGCGCTGCATGGCTCAGGCTCCCATGTCGATGCGGCGCGCGCTGTGCACCGCATCGAGTGCGCGCACATCTTCGATGGCGCCGTCGTCTAGCGCGTCGTAGAGAGAGAAGAAGGCCGTGGCCTGTCCCTCGAATTCGGTGCTGTGCGGGCCCAACTCAACGCGGCTGACGTTTACGCCATGCTCTCCCAGCAGCGTGCCGATTTGGCCCAGGACTCCCGGTTGGTCGGTGTGTCGCGTGAGCAGTAGGTGTCCCCCGGGCGGCAGGTCGACATGCATGTCATCCACCCGCACGAAGCGTGGACCGTTTCCGAAAACCGTGCCGGAAATCACGTGCGTCTCGCGACCGCCCTCGCTGGACACACGCGCCTTGATCAGATTGGTGTAGTTGCCTGCGGAGCCTTCCGTGTCTTCCAGAATGCTGATACCGCGCTCTCCGGCCAACATGGGGGCGTTGACGAAGTTCACACTGCCTTCCAGTGAGCGGCGCAACAACGCCACCAGGAAGCCCAAACGCAAGGCTCCCACCTGGTCTTTCTTGGCCACCTCGCCCGCCAAGGTGAACTCGACCTTGCGAATCGGAGTGTCCATGCGCTGCGCGAGATAGCTGCCCATGCGCTCGGCCAGCAGCAAGAAGGGCGCCAATTCGCGCCGCATGGTCGTGGGCAGGGCCGGGGCATTGACTGCGTTGTGGGCCACGTCGTCTTCCAGAAACGTGGCGATCTGCTCGGCGACGTCCACGGCCACGTTGCGCTGGGCTTCGTGCGATGAGGCTCCGAGATGGGGCGTGAGAATCACGTTCTCGCGACCCAGCAGCGGGTGATCCGCGGGCGGCGGTTCCTGCTCCAAAACATCCAGAGCTGCACCGCTTAGATGCCCCTCGTCCAGGGCCTGCGCCAGGGCGGCCTCGTCGACCAGGCCTCCGCGCGCGCAGTTGATCAGTCGCGCACCCGGTTTCATCCGTCCCAGGCGTTCCTCACCCAAGAGACCACGCGTCTCGTCGGTGAGCGGAACGTGCAAGCTGACGAAGTCCGAGCGTTGCAGCAGATCATCGAGTTCGAGCAACTCGATGCCCTCCAGACCCGACTCTGCGCCCATCTTGGATAGGCCCGCCTTGGACAAGTAGGGGTCGTACGCCACCACCTCCATGCACAGGCCAACCGCCCGCTGAGCCACCACGCGTCCGATGCGGCCCAGGCCGACCACCCCCAGCACCTTGCCCGTAATCTCCGTGCCCATCAGCTTCTTCTTCTTCCAATCGCCACTGCGTGTGCCACGGTCCGCCTGGGGCACGTGACGCGCGAGAGAACACAGCAAGGCAATGGCGAGTTCACCTGTGGTCGTCGTGTTCCCCGTCGGTGTGTTCATCACCACGACGCCGCGCTCGGTGGCCGCAGCCACGTCGACATTGTCCACGCCCACTCCCGCGCGGCCCACCACCACCAGGTCCGGTGCGGCTTCGAGAACGGGACGGGTGATTTTCGTGGCGGAGCGCACCACGAGGGCGTGGGCTCCTGGCACAGCCTGGATCAAGGCCGCCTCATCCATTCCCAGTCGTACTTCGGCATCGATACCGTGGGCGCGGAATTGTTCGAGTGCGGCGGGGTGCAGGTCATCGCAGACGATGACGCGGGGGGCTTTGAGGGGGGTACTCACGGCAGACGCGGAAAGGGTTGGAACTTACTTGCGGAACGCGGCGCGGACGAGGGTCTCGACGTTGCCTGCCGGGTGATCCTGCACGGCCTTGGCCACGTTGTCTTCAGCTTGCTTGGGTTTGAATCCCATATGGACCAGGGCTGACACGGCCTCCAATCGCACCTCGTCTCGAGCAGGTGCCGCGGGAGTCAGGACGGAAGTGTCTTGCGGCTGGACTCCCAGAGTGAGGGCTAAGGTGGTGGCGCGATCACGCAGGTCCAGCAGGATCTGCTCGGCGGTCTTCTTCCCTACGCCCTTGATGCGCGTCAGGCTGGACAGATCAGCCGCTGCAATCGCTGCGACCAATTCGGCGGGCGGCAAGCCAGAAAGCAAGGCCAAGCCCATCGACGGTCCGACTCCCTTGACCTTCAAGAGTTCGCGAAACAAGTCGCGATGTTCACGTCGATCGAAGCCGTAGAGGGTCTGGGCATCTTCGCGCACGGCGAAATGGACCCAGGCGCGCGCGTCCTGGCCGGCCTCCGGGAACTTCGATCCCAAGGGAGTCAGGAGCCAATAGCCGACGCCATTCACGTCCAAAGCGATGTGGGTCGCTCCGCGGGCGTGGATGGTTCCTTGAAGGTATTCGAACATGTGCTCCCCCCGAGCGGTCGTATGGATCAGTCAGCCTCGCGTGCCCGGACCTGCTCGGCCCGACACATGTGAGTCGTCCAGTGTGGCTTTCCGGCACAACGGAATCGAGATCCGCCTGCCCCAAACTGCCCGGAGGTGATTCGGTTGGGAGCTGCAGCTTGGGATCCTGGCACAACCTCCCGCCCTGCACCCGAAGGCGGTCGTAGGGAGGCCGGCTGCCGAACTCTAGTCGTCGCCCTTGAGCTTGAGGTTGTACTCACCCAACTTGTCGCGCAGCTCGATCAAGCTGGTGACTCCGAAGTTGGGCATGGCCAACAGTTCTTCCTCGGTGTGGGAGACGATCTCGCTCAGGGTCATGCAGCCCATGTTCTCCACCGCCCGACGGGCGCGGATCGAAAGCTTGAGGTCGTTGACCGAACGGTTGAGGGGGTCGCTGGTGTCCAGCTCCTGAGGTGAGAAGGTCTGATTGCGAGCGATGGACGCCACGGCCTCTTCGCGCGCCATACCGAGGCGCAGTCCCTTGGAGCCCAGGATCTCCTTGATTTCCGCCAAGGACGTCTCGCCGAAGTTCTTGTACGAGAGCAGCTCGTTCTCGGACTTCTTGACCAGGTCGCCCAGGGTCATGATGTCCATCTTGTTCAGGCAGTTGCGAGCGCGCACCGTGAGCTCGAAGTCGGTGATCGGAATGCGCAGGATCTGGTTGAGGCGATCCTCCTTCTTCTCCATGTCCTCGTCGTAGAACATGTTCATTCCGGCAACGGCGTCCTGCAGGTAGAGGCGCGCGCGGCGATCCAACGGCTGACAGCGGGTGACGGTCTCGAAGCAGGCGGCAGCTTCGGTGTCGCGACCGAGGTCCTCATAGAGAACTCCCAAGTTCATCATCACGTTGCGATCAATGGGCAACATGGTGGTCAGGGTCTCGTAGCACTCCAAGGCTAGATCGTCGAGACCGGAGCGTTCGGCCAAGTGGGCCAGGCGGAATAGGTTGCGCCGGTGCGTGGGGTCCAGCTCGCGTGCAGCCGAGTAGGCGTCGATGGCGTCCTGGCGATCGTGGCTCAGTTCGCACAAGCGTCCGGCCAGGTACTTGGCTTCGGCGCTGTCATGGAACGATGTCGGTGCGTCTTCCAGGGCCGAAATGAGCTGCGCGCGACCGGAATCCTCGTCTCCAGAGGCCAGTTCGGCCTCCAGGCCGGCGTCGATCCAAGCCTGCCGCGGCCGGGGCTCTTCGGGGTGCTTGACACTCAGCGCTTTGAAGACATCTGCCGCCTCCTTGAAGCGCCCGAGAGAGGCCAGCGAATGTCCCAACGTGAATGCGGCCACGTCATCTTGGGGGTGGTTCGACAACAAGCTGACAGCTCCCTCGAAGTCGCCCAGCATCCAAAGACCCAGTCCTCGCCGACGTCCTTGTTCCCCGTCCTGGGCCAGGCGTTCCACCGTATTGGCGAAACTGTCGTGGGCGCGGCGGCGCGCGAAGATGGCCGAGCGCTCCTGTTGTAGCGCAGCAAAACTAGGAACCGGATCAGTGGCCAAGTCGAAGAGAGGCTCGGACGGCTCTTGGGTGGCGGTGGCACCTAAGTCCATTGTGTCGATCATCTTAAGCGGCGTGCGTGGGTGGAACGGAGAGGGCGGTTCCTTCGTGAATGAAGGAGCGCAGCGTCGCCCGAGGAGAGCGGAGGCTTGTCCTCTCCGGGGGGTCCGGGGATGGTTTCCCCGAGTCTGCTTTGCACAGATTTGGGGGGCGGAGATTTTATGTCCGGGCGGGGGGCGCCGTCAACTCGCCCCGCAGCCCCCACAGTTCTTCCGACCTGGGGCGGGAATCCGGCCTCGCCCGGCGCTAGGGTGGTTTCGACGAGGGGTCCCAGCGGATCCGTGTTCCGACGTCCGGGGAGGCCCCGGGCGCTAGCACCAGACTTAATTTACTGCGTTCGCGCGCTTTTCTTCGGGGGGAAGCAAAGCTTGGAGAAGTTGATCGTTGAAGGTGGCCGGCCCCTGGAGGGAACGGTCCAGACAGCCGGATCGAAGAACGCCGTACTGCCCATCATGGCGGCTTCGATCCTGAGCCGCGAACCCCTACGTCTGACGGGCGTGCCGCAATTGACCGATGTGCACACCATGCTGGGTGTGCTGCAAGGGCTCGGTGCCCAGGGCCAGTTCGATTCCGAACGATCCCTGAGCGTCTCGTGTGCTGGGGATATCACGGGTCGTGCGGACTGGGAAGCGGTGCGCAAGATGCGTGGCTCGGTTTGCGTCTTGGGCCCCCTGCTGGCGCGCCTTGGCCGGGCCGAAGTCAGTCTGCCGGGGGGCTGCGTCTTTGGCGTGCGCCCGATCGACATCCACATCAAGGGACTGCGTGCCCTGGGCGCGCGGGTTGAAATCGAGCGCGGTTTCATCGTGGCCGAGGCGCCAGAAGGCGGCTTGCGCGGCGCGGATCTCTATCTCGGCTCGGCCTTTGGATCTTCTGTGCTTGGCACGGCCAATGTGCTCATGGCCGCCACCCTGGCGCGCGGGACCACCACGATTCAGGGAGCGGCCTGTGAACCTGAAATCGTCGACCTGGCGGACTGTCTCAACCGCATGGGCGCGCGGATCCGGGGTCAAGGGTCTCCCTTTCTGACCATCGAGGGCGTGGACGAGTTGGGTGCAGCGGACCACCCGGTCATTCCGGACCGCATTGAGGCCGGCACCTACGTCATCGCGGGGTGCCTCACCGGCGGGCGCGTACGCGTTGAAGGCTGTCGACCCGACCACCTCTCGGTCATGCTCGACCGGTTGAACGAAGCAGAACTTTCGCTGCAGGTGGGGGACGATTGGATCGAGACCCAGCCCCGAGATCCTCAGGCGCAGCGGCCGCACCCGACCGATGTCACCACTCACCCCTATCCCGGTTTCCCCACCGACTTGCAGGCACAGTGGATGACTCTGATGACCAGTGCCGATGGTCTCTCCATCATCACGGAGTGCATCTACCCGGACCGCTTCATGCACATGCCGGAATTGGAGCGTCTGGGCGCATCGGTCCGTCGCCAGGGAACCGCGGCCATCGTGCGCGGGACCGAACGACTCTCCGGAGCACCGGTGACGGCCTCCGATCTGCGCGCATCGGCCGCTCTCGTATTGGCTGGGCTGGTCGCCGAAGGCACGACGGAGGTGCACCGCGTCTACCACATCGATCGGGGCTACGAGCACATCGAGAAGCGGCTGCAAGGTCTGGGCGCAGAGATCCGCCGCGAGCAGGACTGATCCTGACCGCCGGGGTCCACAGGAGCGGCTGACGGTGCTATAAAGCGGCCAATCGCCCCCCCGCACTGCCCATGTTCGAATCTCTCACCAAGCGCCTGACCCAGTCCTTTGCCGGGCTCCGGGGCCGGCGGGAACTGACCGCGGACAATATTGAAGAGGGGCTTGGCGCAGTGCGCACGGCCTTGCTTGAGGCCGATGTTCACTTCGAGCTAGCGGCTGAGTTCACGCAGCGTGTGTCCGCCCGGGCCCTGGGTGCCGAACGCGTCAAGGGCGTGCAAGCCTCAGACCAGTTCGTGCACGCCGTGCACACCGAACTGGTGGAGTTGATGGGGCCCGAGGACGCCACGCTCCAGTTCGCCAAGCACGGCCCCACGATCATCCTCATGGCGGGTCTGCAGGGCGCAGGCAAGACCACCACCTGCGCCAAGTTGGCCCTGCACTTGCGAGACAAGCATGCCAAGCGGCCTCTACTCGTGGCCGCCGATGTGAAGCGCCCCGCCGCGGTGGAGCAACTGCGCGTCTTGGGCGAGCGTCTGCAGATCCCGGTCTTCCATAAGGAAGGTGTCAGCCCGCCCGACGTCTGCGCGGCGGGCGTGGCGGCGGCCAAGGCCGGAGGGCAGGACGTGGTGATCCTCGACACCGCGGGCCGCCTGCACGTGGACGATGAGTTGATGGGGGAGGTGGCCGAGATCGCGGGCCGCACGCGGCCCCACAACCAGCTGCTTGTTGTCGACGCGATGACCGGACAGGACGCCCTGCAATCCGCGCGCGTCTTCCACGAACGATTGAGCTTGTCCGGGGTCATCCTGACCAAGATGGACGGTGACGCGCGCGGGGGTGCGGCTCTCAGCCTGAAGCACGTCACCGGTTGTCCGCTGCTCTATCTGGGCGTTGGCGAGGACGTCAAAGACCTCGATCCGTTCCAGGCGGAACGCATGGCGGGGCGCATCCTCGGCATGGGCGACGTGGTCGGACTGGTGGAGACGGCCCAAGAGAACATCGATGAGCAGGAGGCCCAAGCGGGCTTCGAGAAGATGATCATGGGCTCGTTCACCCTGGAGGACATGTTCGGCATGATCCGCATGGTGCGCAAAATGGGGCCCATGAAGAAGGTGCTCGGAATGATGCCCGGCATGGGCAGCATGGGCGACATGGACGTGGATGAGCGCGAGATGAATCGCCTCGAAGCACTGTTTACTTCCATGACACCGCGTGAGCGCATTCAGCCCGAAATCCTGGATGTGAGTCGGAGGCGACGCATCGCGCGCGGTTCCGGCCAAGACACGGGCGCGGTGAACGAGCTGCTCAAACGCTTCAAGGGCATGAAGAAGGGCATGAAACAACTCAACAAGATGGGGCTCGGCTCCATGCTTGGAAAGGCCGGCAAGCGCGAGGCTCTGGCGGGCATGTCGTCCAGCGGCAGCATGGTCGACCCCAAGGCCGGCGGTGGATCCGGCCTGCTCGGCGGGCTTGGCGGAGCCCTCGGTGGGGGGCTTGGGGGTCTGATGGGCGCAGGTGGGGCCGGCGCTGGCATGCCTGACGCGGGAGCTGCTGGTCTGGGCGGGCTGGGCGACATGACTCGTCCCATGGGCTCTTCGTCCACCCGTGGCCGGAACGACCTCTCCAAACAACGCAAGAAGGACAAGGCCAAGCGCAAGCAGAAGCGCAAAAACCGCAAGAAGCGCTAGACAGCCCCGCGGAGGGGTGTTGTGATCTTCCGCCCCAATTCCGGGAAGCACCGTCCGACACACCCAGCGGGATCTCCAGCAAGCTCCCTCCCTCTACTCGTCCATGGCCGTCGTCATCCGCATGAAGCGTACGGGTCGCCGCAACCGACCCTGCTACCGTATTTCCGTCGCCGATTCCCGCTGCCCGCGGGATGGCAACGTCTTGGAAAGCCTGGGTCTCTACGATCCGGTTTCTCCGAACCCCGACGCTCAACACACGCTCAACGTGGAACGTGCGCGCCACTGGCTCTCGGTGGGGGCCACGCCCAGCCACACAGTGCGTAGCCTCTTCAAGAAGCACAACGTGTACGAAGGGGACTTGGCACTGAAACCCCAGACCCCGCGCGACCGCAAGGGTCGACGCAAGGTCACGGCCAAGCGGGCCCGCAAGACGGCCACCAAGGCGGCACGTGCCGAGGCCAAGACTCAGCGCAGGACAGAGCGTCTTACAGCCCGTCGTGCCTCGGCCAAGGCTGCCGAAGCCAGCGCCGACGAGTAGGACCTGGATGGTCTTCCGGCCGTCACTCGGCTGGAAGGCGTGAGGTTTTCACGCAATCGCTTCGAGGCCCCTGCCGGGCCGCACCCCCGACCCCAGCCTGAGGATCCTTACCGTGAGTAAGAAGACGGACTTCGTTGGCCGCCTGCTGTCCGACGTCGAGATTCGCACGCCCCTGCCTACGGCACCGCTCAAGGGCGCCAGCCTGCTCGAACAGGGAGCCGTCATCGTGCTCATGCGTCACTTGACGCAGAAGCAAGCTGAGTCATCGGTCGAATCCCTGCGCGCAGCCCATGGCGATTGGAATGAGACGCGTGTCAGTCAGGCGCAGGAGATCTCGTCACACCTCAAGTGCAGCATTCGCAAGGTGGGCACCGCGCGCCTGAATGAACTGCGCGAGGCGGCCATGGCGCTCAAGGAATACCTGCAGGATGTCTTCCAGCAGACGCACGGCATGGACATCGAGCACTTCCGCGAAGACCTGTGGGCGGCTGGCGAAATCGTCGGAGAATTGACCGTGCTGGGCACGACCGGTGGGGCCTACGTGCTGTGGTTGGCCGCTGACGGTGCCGTTCCCGCCCACAAGGGATTGGTCAAGATCCTCAGTCGCTTGGACCTGATGAAGCCCACCACCTCGAGCAAGCGGGCCACCGAATCGCTGGAGAGCCTGATTCCGGCGGGCAAGGAATTGGAATTCACGATCACCTTCCACGAGATCCTGGAGGGCTGGACACACCCCGAAGAACCGATCTACATGCGCGTCGAGACCCTGCGCAAGTGCACGTATGGTCGCAAGGCTCACAAGGACCGACTCGTCTTCCTCAAGCGCCAGGAAGAACGTCGCAAGAAGGAAGAGATCCGGCGCATCGCCGCAGAGAAGAAAGAGCTCGAGCGTTTGCGCAAGGAAGCTGAGCGCGAGGCCCGTCGCGAGGCGGCCGAGGCCAAACGGCAGGAGGCTGAGCGCAAGAAGCAGGAAGCGATCGCCAAGCGCAAGGCCGATGCCCTGAAGAAGGCTGAGGACAAGAAGAAGGCTATCGCCAAGCGCAAGGCAGACGCCAAACGCAAGGCTGAGGCGGCCAAGAAAGCAGCGATCAAGAAAAAAGCCGACGCCAAGAAGAAGGCCGAAGCCATGAAGAAGGCTGCCGCCAAGAAGAAGATTCAAGATCAGAAGAAGGCGGCCGCCAAGAAGAAAGCGGATGCCAAGAAGAAGGCAGCTGCGAAGAAGAAAGCGGCGGCCAAGAAGAAGGCCTCCGGCAAGAAGAAGCCCGCTGCCAAGAAGAAAGCTGCGGCCAAGAAGAAACCTGCCACGAAGAAGAAGGCGGCCACGAAGAAGAAGGCGGCCACGAAGAAGAAGGCGGCCACGAAGAAGAAGGCGGCCAAGAAGAAACCTGCGGCCAAGAAGAAGGCGGCCGCCAAGAAGAAGCCGATTGCTAAGAAGAAAGCTGCCACGAAGAAGAAGGCGGCCAAGAAGAAAACCACCAAGAAGACTGCACGGCGGAGGTAGGTCGCTTCCCCGTGGCGGAATTGATCCTGGCCTCGGCTTCGCCTCGGCGAGTGCAGCTGCTCAGGCAGGCTGGGAAATCCTTCGAGATCGAGCCGTCGAAGGTGGACGAGACCCTCGATCCGCGCTGGACGGCCCGGCAGGCCGCCGAGGCCCTGGCCGAGCGCAAGGCACAGGAGATCGCCGCCAGACACCGAGGCACAGCGAGTCTGGTGGTCGGGGCGGACACCCTTGTGGTCCTGGGGGAAGGCCCTCAGGAGCAGTTGCTCGGGAAGCCCAGCGACGCAGTAGAGGCTCGCACCATGCTGGAGACGCTTTCAGCCACCCGCCACCGGGTGATCACCGGGGTATGCGTCGTGCGCTGTCTAGACGGAGCCCTGCGCACCGCCCACGAGCAGACCTGGGTCGCCATGCGCGCAATCACAACCGCGGAGGTCGCCGCCTACGTGGACTCAGACGAATGGAGCGGCAAGGCCGGTGGCTACGCCATCCAAGAGAACGCGGACGCCTTCGTCGTGGGGCTGGAGGGTGGGGGATTCGACAACGTCGTGGGACTGCCTGTGGCCCTGACTCTGGGGCTGCTGGAGGCCCTCGACCCCAAGCCCTAGGGCCGACCAGCGAAGGGCGAGCGATGCCCCTTGTGGAGGCCCCGGGCTGCCGCTACCCTCTTGCGCCCGATTCGCCCTGCGACGCCATCAGAAACGGCGCGCCCAACCGGCGGCCCTTACCAGGGCACGGAAACGATGAAAGCCAAAATCCACCCCAAGTATCAGGACTGCAAGGTCACCTGCGGTTGCGGAAATACCTTCGAGACGCGAGCCACCATCCAGGAGCTGCGCATCGAAATCTGCAACGTCTGCCACCCTTTCTACACGGGCAAGCAAAAGTTCGTGGATGCCGCAGGCCGCGTGGACCGCTTCGTCAAGAAGTACGGCAGCGCCCACGCCAAGCACAAGTCCTAGCCGCTCGCGCCGCTGCTGGCGAGTGCCCGCCCGCGCCCCCAATGGCCCATGGAGTTCAACGACGCACTCGTTTCCAAGCTGCGTGAGCGCTCGGATAGATTTGCGGAGCTGACCGATCTGATCGCCTCCCCGGAGGTCCTCGGCGACCCCAAGCGCTATCCCGCCTTGTTGCGTGAGCGCGGCAGCCTGGAGGCCTCCGCGAAGATGTTCGAAGACCTGGAGGCCCTACGCGCTCGGCGCGAGGAAGCCTTGTCGATCATCGCTGAAGGAGGAGACGAGGACCTCGTCGCATTGGCTCAGGAAGATCTCGACGGCCTGGAGGATCAGGAGCGGAGCCTCGACGAGCAGATCAAGCTGGCCTTGATTGCGGACCCGGAAGAAGACCGCACCAAGGTCATCTTTGAAATCCGCGCCGGTACGGGTGGTGACGAGGCGACGCTCTTTGCCGGCGACCTGTTCCGCATGTACTCGAAGTTCTTCGAGAACCACCGGCTAAAGGTGGATCTCATTTCTGAGTCACGCACGGAGGTCGGCGGTTTTAAGGAGATCATCTTCGGCGTCAAGGGCACTGGGGCTTGGAAGCTGTTGCGCTTTGAATCGGGTGGTCATCGTGTGCAACGGGTGCCGAGTACGGAGACCCAAGGTCGCATCCACACCTCTGCAGCTACCTGCGCCGTGCTGCCGGAGGCCGAGGACGTTGAGATCGACCTGAAGGATGAAGAGTTGCGCATCGACACCATGCGCTCGTCAGGCCCAGGTGGACAGTCGGTCAACAAGACCAGCTCGGCCGTGCGCATTACCCACCTGCCAACGGACGTGGTGGTCGTGTGTCAGGACGAAAAATCTCAACACAAGAACAAAGCCAAAGCCATGCGCATCCTACGCGCCCGGTTGTTTGAACTGAAAAAGAGCAAGCTGGACGACGAGCGCTCGGCCGAGCGCAAGGACCAAATTGGATCGGGAGACCGCAGCGCTCGAGTGCGCACGTACAACTTCCCCCAGAACCGGCTCACAGATCACCGCTTGGATGACACCGAGCGCAAGAATTTCAGTCTGGAGCAGGTGATCGAGGGTCGCCTGGAACCCGTTATCGAGGCCCTCGAGGCCAAGGACCGGGAGGACCGGCTGCGGAACCTCTAGGCCTTCTTCTGGTGCGCTGGGCTCGGCGCCGAATCTGACGAGAGCGTCGGTTTGGTAGTCGAGCGGCCCTTACCGTGGTAAAACGCTGCAGCGCCCCCCCCTTCCCCCCAATTTGCTAGCAATCAAGCATGGCTCCTGACTCCAAAGAACTTCCTGACTTCGACCCGCTCGAGCCCCTCGATGAGTTGGAGGCTCTTGAACCCGAGCCGGAACCTGAGCCCACGCCTGAGCCCACGCCCACACCTGGGCCCGAGCCCAGCGCCGAGCCGACTCCAGCCGCGCCTCTCGAAGAGATTCCCTCCGAGGGTGCTGCGACCGGCTCCACGTCTGCCCCGGGATCGGACGCGAATACCGCCATGGCCAAGCAGGTGGCCAAGCGCGAACTGGAGCAGACTCCCTTGCTCCTGCGCAAGTCCTCCAAGGTCGTGCTCGTCGGTGCTCTGCTGCCCTTCTTTACGGCCTTGGACTCGGAATTCACTGCCTGGGGACCGCTCTACCTATCGAAGGGCCTCGTGCTCCTGGCCGGGTGGATCTTCCACCAGGGGTTCATGGCGACCCACGGCGGCAAGGGCGACGGATTCATCGGCAAGTTGGCCCAGAGCCACGCGATGGTCCCCACCGGCCTGGCCGGTTTGGTGGCCATCGGTGCGTTTGTTCCCGCATTCATGGTCGGGTCCATTGGCGGGATCGGTGCCGAGTCCGCGACGTTGCTCCTGGCTTGCGGCACCTTCTCCCACATCTTCGGGTACGAGCACGGCGGCAAGTTCAACCCCATCTTCCCGCTCATGTTCCTGGGCCCTGGCATCGCGGGAGTCTTGAACATCTTCGGAGCCATGTCTCAATTCGGTGATCAGGCTGGCCGCGCTGGCTTGGGTCTCGTGGGTAACCTGGTCGTGGGCGCGGGTGGCATGATGGCGATCTACGCCATGTATGCGGCCATGAAGCAGGCCAAGGTCGAGGGCGACATCAAGAAGGAAGAGCAACGCGCTCAGCGCAAGGCTCAACGGGAAGCCCAGCGAGCGGCGGGCGGTGGTTCGGGCAAGTCGAAGTCCTCGCGCAAGGGTCCCCGCAACGGGGCGTGAAACCGTGACCGATCCGGCCGGGAATCCGGGGCCGGCCCAGGCTCCCGCATCGCGGGCTGTCGAGCGTCCCAGCAGCGTGGGAGAAATGCTCGAACGTGCGCGCCACTTTCTCGAGCGCAAGGGGGTCGAGGAAGCGCGCCTTGATGCGGACCTGCTCGTCGCCCATGCGCTGGGCGTCGATCGCTTGCATCTACTGCTGCGCTTGGACGAACCCGTGCCGGAGGATGTGCTGGGTCATGCACGAGCTCTACTGCAGCGCCGAGCGCGCCGGGAACCCGTGGCGTACATCACAGGCACGCGGGAATTCTATGGCCGCCCCTTTGGCGTGGGCGCGGGCGTCTTGATTCCACGCCCCGAGACAGAGTTGCTCGTGGATCTGGCTCGCGATCACTTGTCCGCAGGCCCAGCCAGCCCGCGCATCCTGGATGTGGGCACCGGCAGCGGCTGCCTGGCGATCACCCTCGCGCTGGAGGTACCTGAGGCTTCGGTCTATGCAGTGGACGTGGGGGCCGACGCACTGGTGACCGCGCGGGCCAATGCAGAGAGTCTCGGGGTGAGCACGATCATGTGGCTTGAGCAAGATGGACTTGCAGCGGCCGCTGAGGGCGCACCTTGGGACGTGATTGTGAGCAACCCACCCTACATTCGTCCGGCGGACCGCGAGACCCTCGCTACCGAGGTGCGTGACTTTGAGCCAGCCCTGGCCCTGTTCGCCCCGCAGGGGGACGAGGACTACTGGGTTCGCGCACTCGCCGAGGGCTCTGCAAAGTGGCTCAACCCCGGCGGCCTGTTGTTGGTTGAGCTGGGTTTCGATCAGGGCCCGCGGGCCCTCGAGCTGGGTCGAGAGGCGAACTTAAGCGCTCGACTGGAGCTGGACCTGGCAGGGATTCCGCGCGTGCTCGCCGTGGGCAAGTAGAGCGGAACCGGGTGGGTCCGCCCGCGCACCGGGCAATCGTGAGACCCTCAGGCCCGCTGGCCCTGCGGGCTGGCCTTGACGTACGTCTCGATCGTGTCGCGGTCCGGATCGGCCATTTCCTGGGTGAAGACGGCGATCTCGTAGTGGTCGAGGGCTTGGCTGATGCGTTCACACCGGACGACCACGCCCTGGCCCCGGATGCGTCGCACGCCACTGGCGACGGGCAGCTCAAAGTCCATCTGCAGCACGGTCATCTCCGGCACGGGGCGGTCCAGGAAGAAGCACAGGCCGCCGCGGGACACATCGCGGATCTTGGCTTCGTGGGCTCCGTCTTCCAGCTGCAATGTGACAGGCCATTCAGCCCGTGCTCGGGACCACTGGCGGCGTTCCCGGCCGCTGGGGCTAGGGGGTTCGGAGGCGGAGGGCTGTTGGGGGATCATGGTCGTGCGTGGGGGGGAGAGGCTGGCGAGTCTACGCTTCGGATGGGCGGGGGCCAATGCACCTCGCCGCATGACTTCCATTGGGGCACTCGCTAGGATGGTGCCTTGGCTCGCAGGCCTGTAGGGCTGGTCGGGCCATTCTACGTCGGAGACACTCTCCCAATTTGAACCAAAACAGCACGCGCTAACCCAAGCCGCAGAACAACAGGAGACGCTAGAACATGGCCTCATTCAACAAAGTCATCTTGATGGGCAACCTCACCCGGGACCCCGAGATCCGCTTCACCCAGAACCAGATGGCCATCTGCAAAGTGGGCCTGGCGGTCAACCGGCGCTTCAAGGACAGCCAGACTGACGAGTGGCGCGAGGAGCCTACCTTTGTCGACGTCACCATTTTCGGCAAGCGTGGTGAGGCCTTCGAGAAGTACCACCGCAAGGGAGCGAGTGCCTTCCTCGAAGGGGAACTGCGCTTGGATACCTGGGAAGACAAGAACAGCGGTCAGAAGCGCAGCAAACTCTACGTGGTGGCCAACAACTGGGAGTTCGTCGGCGGCTCTAGAGATGGCGGCGGTGGTGGCGGTGGCGGTGGCGGTGGCGGTGGCGGTGGCGGTGCCCAGTCCCAGCGCGAACCTGCCGGAGCGTCGAGCGGCGGCTACGGAGACTACGGTAGTGGTGGAGGCGGGGCCGAGAACTCGGGCCCCGGCTTCCTCGAAGCCGACGACACTCCCTTCTAGATCGTGCAGCTGACGGTCCTGTTCTTCGCCGGCTTGCGTGAGCGGGCTGGGACGGATGAGGTGCACCTCGCAGAGCTTCCCGAGGCCCTGAGCGTCGGGGAGCTGAAGGCAGAACTCGCTAGCCGTCATCCCGAGCTGGGTGACCTCAGTTTTGTGGCTGGCGTGGTTGGGACGGACTATGTCCCAGACGGGCACCAGCTGTCTGACGGTGACCGTGTCGCTCTGCTCCCCCCCGTGTCGGGGGGCCAGGCGCCAGGTGATTCCGAGGATCATCGATTGCTGGCGGGCCTCTTCGAACTGAGTTCTGAGCCCCTCGATGCGGGCGCCCTGTCGCAACGCGTTCAGCACCCGGCCTGCGGCGCTGTCGTCACGTTTACGGGAGTGACCCGTGAGCACAACCGAGAGCGTGACGTGGTCGAGTTGGATTACGAGGCCTTCGACGCCATGACGGGCCCCGAGATGCAGCGCATCTTTGCGGCCTGTAGGGCCGAACTCGCCGAGCAGTCCCTACCCGGGGTACAAACGAAGGACCTCGAACCCCTGCGCATGCTCTGCGTCCACCGCACGGGGCGTGTGGCAGTGGGGGAGCCATCGGTCGTGATCTCCGTGGCCAGCCCCCACCGCGAGGCCGCGTTTCACGCCGCGCGTTTTCTGATCGACACCCTGAAAGAGCGCCTGCCCGTCTGGAAGAAAGAGGTCTACAGGGACGGCGAACACTGGATCGGGGAGCGTTCCTGAGCGAGCGCGTCGGGGCGGCCGCTGTCTGCTCTTCTTCGCACTAGGATGGGGCGTGGCTCGCCCTCTGAAGGGGCCTCGGATCTGGACGTTGGAGGGGGCCCGCTGGTAACCTGTTCGCCCGGTTTCCCATGAGCCAACACCCCACTTCCCTCAATTTGCCAGACGTCGAGCGCGAAGAGCTGCCGGTCGACGTCCTGGTCGTGGGTGCAGGTCCAGCCGGGCTGGCATGCGCCTTGCGTTTGTCGGAGCTGCTGGCCGAGAAGGGCTTGCAAGACAAGACGATTCTGGTCATCGACAAGGCCGAGGAGATCGGACACCACACCCTCTCCGGTGCCGTGATGAATCCGCGTGGCATCGCAGAATTGGTTCCGGACTGGCGGGAAGCTGGTTTTCCGGTGGAGTCCGAGGTTCTCGACGACTGGGCCGAAGTCCTTCGGCCGGGTGGCAAGCGGCACGTGCTGAAGGGGCTCCTGACGCCACCCCAGCTGCGCAACCACGGCAACTACATCATCAGCCTGAACAAGGCCGTGGGTTGGATGTCGGAGCGCGCCGAGGCCGCGGGCATCGAGATCTACGGCGGATTCCCAGCGGCAGAAATCCTGCACGACGATGAGGGTCGCGTACTGGGTGTCGTGACCCGAGACGCAGGGCTAGCCAAAGACGGTAGCAAGAAGGGCACCTTCGAACCCGGGATGCGAATCTTGGCGGATGTCACGGTGTTTGCGGAGGGTACCCGAGGCAATCTGGCCAAGAGTCTATTCAAGCGCCACGATCTCTGCGCCGACTCAAATTCCCAGACCTACTCGACAGGGATCAAGGAAATCTGGCGTGTGAGTCCGGAAGTGGGTGCGCAGTACAAAGGCAAGGTGGTTCACCTCGGTGGCTACCCCTTGGGGCCGGAAGCGTATGGAGGCGGTTGGATCTACGGACTGGATGACGAACGCCTAAGCGTTGGTTTCGTCGTGGGGCTCGATCACAAGGATGCCACCCTCGATCCCCACGCCCTGTTTGTCGCCTGGAAACAACACCCGCGATTGCAGGAACTGTTCGAGGGAGGCGAGGTTCTGCGCTACGGCGCCAAGACCCTGCCGGAGGGAGGCTACTTCTCCATGCCACGCCTCTTTGGCGATGGCTTTGTTTTGGTAGGCGACACCGCAGGGTTCCTGAACGCCTCAACGCTCAAGGGCGTGCACCTGGCGATCAAGTCCGGAATGCTGGCTGCAGAGGCTATCGGGTCTGCTCTACAAACGGGCGATACGGGCGCCCAGGCCCTATCCAGCTACAAGGACCTTTTCGAGGCTTCCTGGGCCAAGGATGAACTGTGGGCCACGCGCAACTACCGCCAGGCGTTCCAGGGCGGCTTGTATGCGGGCATCCTGGACTTTGCCTTGCAGAAGATCACGGGCGGTCGCGGGCTGCGCGCCCGGCGTGCGAGCCACGACGACCACGCTACGACCGCGCCCCTCTCCAGCTCCGTCAGCGGCAAGTGTCTCCAGAGTCGGCCGAGGTTCAATGACAGCGACTCCATGGACAAGCTCTCGGACGTGTACTTGTCCGGTGCGATGCATGAAGAGGATCAGCCCAGCCACCTGATCGTGTCGGATCCCACGATCTGCGTAGAGCGCTGCACGCAAGAGTACGGCAACCCCTGCCAGCACTTCTGCCCCGCGGCGGTCTACGAGTGGCCGGAGGGCAGCAGCGCCGTCACGTTGAACCCCAGCAATTGCGTGCACTGCAAGACCTGCGACATCGCCGACCCCTACGAGAATATCGAGTGGTGGGTGCCCGAAGGCGGCGGCGGACCCAAGTACCTGGACATGTAAACCGCGGCTGTGTGCCGTTCCTTTCTCTGCGATACCCAATGAAACTCAATTCCAAGTCTGCCCCCTCCCGTCTGCCGAGCACGCCCCTGCTGGTCGTGCTCGTGAAGGAAGGTCAACGCCCCCAATTGCCCAAGGGCGTGGACGTACCCCGTGGTTTCCTGACCGGGTTTGCGGGCGATCGCCGTACCCAAGCCAGCACGTGGGCCGTGAAGGGGCCCGCTCAGCGCGTGTTGCTTGTGGGGCTCGGGCCCGCCGCGGACGTGGACGCCGAAGAACTGCGGCGCGCCGCAGCGACTGCCGTGTTGCATGCCAAGGACCAGAAACTGGCGAAGGGAGTCCTGTGGATCTCCAGCAAGGGCTCGGTTCTGAAGGGTGACTCCCGACTGGCTGGTTGCTCCCTGGCAGAGGGGCTGCTCATGGGCAACTACCAGTACACAGGCGGCAAGGGCAAGGCTCCCAAGGAAGTCTGCAAGGCCTTCGCGTTGTTGGGTGGAGACGCGGCCTTCCGTAGGGGAGTTCGCCGGGGCACACACCTCGCCGCGGCAAATCTTTACACGCGCGACCTGCAAAACGGCGCGGGCAACCAGGTCACCCCGCGGGTGCTTGCGGCCGAGGCGCGCAAACTCGCCAAACGCAGCGCGCGCATCACGGCCAAGATCATCGACGAGAAGGAGATGAAGCGCATGGGCATGGGGCTCTTGCTCTCCGTCTCCCAGGGGTCGAGCGAGCCCGCCTACCTCATCCACCTGACCTACAAGCCCAAGATCAAGAAGGCCAAGGGACGCGTGTGCTTCGTGGGCAAGGGTCTGACCTTCGACGCGGGCGGCATCAGCATCAAGCCCTCGGCCAAGATGGACGAAATGCGCTACGACATGTCAGGGGGAGCCGCGGTCCTAGGCGCCTTTCACGCACTCGGCGACTTGGATGTGGCCCACGAAGTGCACGGCCTGGTACCCGCGTCCGAGAACTTGATCAACGGCGTGGCCACGAAGCCCGGTGACATTCACACGGCCATGAACGGTAAGACCGTCGAGGTGCTGAACACCGATGCCGAGGGCCGCTTGATCCTGGCCGACGCTCTGTGTTACGCCGAGAAGAAAGTCAAACCCGACACGATCATCGACCTGGCGACCTTGACGGGGGCCGTAATCGTGGGCCTGGGCCACGAACATAGTGCGATCTATCCCAGCACCACCAAGCTGCGGGATGAGCTCCTTGCAGCGGGTGAGGCCGTTGGCGAAGCCTGCTGGCCCATGCCTCTGATCGACCTGCACCGGGACGCCATGCAGGGCGCGTCGGCGGACCTGGCCAACCTCTCTTCCCCCGCTGTGGGTGGCGGTTCCATAACGGGCGCCGGTTTCCTGTCCCATTTCGTGTCAGCCGATACGGAGTGGAGCCACATGGACATTGCCGGCACCGCGTGGAATACGGCCGCCCGTGGGTGGGTGGGGGGTGCCCAAGGCAGTGGCGTGGGCGCGCGCCTGCTCGTGGACTACCTGGAACGACGCAAATAAGCAATCATGCCCCCCCTGCGGGGCTTCCTGCGCTCAAGCGCAACTAGCAACGATCCCCTCAAGAGACACCGAACCGTGACCGACCCCGTACTCGTACCTGGCTTGGCCGGCATCCCCGCCGCCAAGTCTTCCATCAGCTTCATCGACGGCAGCGCGGGCATCCTCGCGTACCGCGGCCACCGCATCGAAACCCTGGCCGAGCACTCCAATTTCGAGGAGACGTGTTTCCTGATTTTGGAGGGTCGCCTGCCCAATCGGGAAGAACTGCAGACTCTGCGCAGTGACCTGGCCTCTCGGCGTGGCATTGCGGACTCAGTTGTGCAGACCCTGGGGAGTTTGCCCAAAAACGGGCATCCCATGAACGGGCTGCAAGTGGGTTTGGCGACTTTCGGGATGACGCGGCCGAAGGTGGATGTGAAGGACCCGGCGAGCGTGCGCGAGGCGGTCCTATGCTTGATCGCAGCAACCCCCACGATCATCGCCACCCTGGAGCGCCTGCGTCGAGGTGAGGACTACCTCGCACCGCCCGCAGATGCGAACACGGCCGGCGCCTTCCTGCACATGCTCAATGGTGAGGCACCCAGTGCCATCGCCGAGCGCACACTAGACTGCTGTCTTGTGCTGCACGCTGAGCACACCATGAACGCGTCGACCTTCGCTGCGCGCGTCGTGGCCTCCACGGAGGCCGGCCCCTACACCGTTGCCAGTTCAGCGGTAGGCGCCCTGTACGGTCCATTGCACGGGGGCGCGAACGAACGCGTGCTCGAGGCATTGGAGTCCATTGGCGGCGCCGTGAACGTGCCCGACTGGTACGCTCAAAAACGAGCCTCCGGCGGCAAGGTCATGGGATTCGGGCACCGCGTCTACAAGACCAAGGACCCGCGCGCCCACACCATTCAACGGCTGGCCGGCGAGTTGTTTGAGGCCCACGGTTCCACACCCATCTACGATACGGCCCTCGCGTTGGAGAAGGCCGTCGTCGAAGACCTAGGTGACAAAGGCATCCACCCGAACGTGGATTTCTTCAGCGGCATCGTCTACCAGAAGCTGGGCATTCCCACGGACGTCTTCACGCCGATCTTCGCCCTGGCGCGCATGGTGGGCTGGATGGCGCACTACGAAGAGCAGCATCAGGACAACCGCATCTTCCGCCCCGCCCAGATCTACACGGGCGCGCACGATGCACCCTGGGTCGCTCTGGAAGATCGCTAGGGAAGCTCACCCGAGCCCGCACTCAGCGATTGGCCTCGTGCTCGGGGTTGAGCGTCGGCATCTTGGCCTGCACCGACTCGCGCCAGCGCCGCAGGCTGGCTAGCAGGGCTGCGGTACGGCCGGGCTCTTCAGCCGCGAGGTTCTGGCTCTCCCCCGGGTCGCGGCCTAAATGGAACAGCTCAGTCGAGCCGTCTTCAAACCACTCCACCAGCTTCCAGTCTCCACTGCGCACGGCACCTGAGGGTGCGGCGCCCTGGTTGCCGTAGTGGGGGTAGTGCCAATAGATCGGACGCCCGGGCGTGGTTCCCCCCTGCAACAAGGGCCGTAGGTTCATGCCGTCGACGTGTTGCGTTGGCGCCTGCTCCAGGCCCGCCGCATCCAGGACAGTCGGGTAGACGTCCATCGAGATGACCGGCGTGTGGCAAACAGATCCGGGTGCCGTGACTCCGGGCCAACGCACGAGCATCGGTTCGCGGATGCCGCCCTCGTAGAGCCAACCCTTGCCGCCGCGCAGGGGCAGGTTGGAGGTGGGGTGACCCTCGGATGTGGAGAGTCCACCGTTGTCGCTCGTGAAAATCACCAAGGTGCGTTCGTCCAGGCCCAGTTCCGCGAGTCGATTCATCAGGCGCCCAACACTCTCGTCCAGGCTCTGGACCATTCCGGCGTACACCGCGTGATCTTGGACGCGGCGCACTTTGCGTTCCCGCTCCTGGCCCCAGGCGGGACCCTCTGGGGCGGGAAGACTAGCGCGTTTCTCTTCGTAGTACTGCTTGTACTCGGGCTTGGTCTGCAACGGGGTGTGCACCGCGTACCAAGAGAGGTAGAGCAGGAAAGGCTCTTCCTGAACGGACTCCATCCACTGAACGGCCTCGTCGGTCAGACGATCGGTCAGCTGCGTGCCGGGTGGACTGTCCTCCATCTTGGGGTTCTTGAACGGAGCAAAGTAGCCTCCCGGCGGACTGCCCCGATGGTGTCCGCCGACATTGACTTCAAAGCCTTGGTCTTCGGGGAAGTAGCCTTCTTGACCCAGGTGCCACTTGCCAAAAAAGGCCGTGCGGTAGCCCTTCGCTCCCAAGGCTTCCGCGAGGGTGACTTCCTCTAGCGGGAGTTGGGAGGCATACGGCGCGGGCAACAGGCGGCCCTTGCGTCGACCTCCGAACCAGTCGGTCGTGTCCATACGAGCCGGAGTCTTGCCCGCCATGATGGCCGCGCGAGTGGGCGAGCAAACCGGGCCGCCTGCATAGGCCTGCGTGAATCGCATGCCACTCTTGGCCAGCGCATCCAAGTGGGGCGTCTCGTAAAACGTCGAGCCCTGGCATCCGAGATCGGCCCAGCCCAAATCGTCGGCCAGCAACACGATGACGTTCATGGGCGCAACATCCTCCGAGTGGGGAGCCGCGGCGCATGGCAGGGTGAGGGCCAGGGTGGCGAGAATCAGCATAAGAGTTCTTGTTGGGGGCTACTGGTTGCGAAGGGGTCGCGGGCGGAACAACTGGCGGTACTTGTCTTGGACGCCCTGGCGAAAGAACTCCAATGCGTCTTCGCTGCGCGAATAGGCCACGTCTAGTCCGGAGTCCTTGTAACGGGTCATGTCTCTCAGGAAGCGTCCCATGCCATCGTAGATCTCGCGTCGCACGTCGTCCGGCCTAGCCTGCAGTGCTGCCAGGACCGGCGCTTGCAACCGCGGCTGGGAGCAGCAGCGCCAAGCGTACCACTTGCCGTGCCCGCGCAGGGCGATGGCGCTGCGGTCGAAATCGTCGCCGAAGCGACGCAAGTCTGCGAACGACGTGGCGCTACCAAACCAGGAGAGTGCGAGGATTAGGGCGAAGATCCCGCGTCCTGTGGCCTTCAAACCGGGAAGGACGCTCAGCAAGTGATCCGCACCGATGGCGATGAGGATCACTGCCCAGGGCCAGACCAAGGCCACGTAGCGGTAGTCGTAGATACGGCTCTCTGCGCTCGGGATGGGGAAGTCACTCAAGCTGTAGGCGCCGAGAAACAACGCACAGTACACGGCGGCCAGGACGCCCGGGTTCGTGCTGCGCCAATTCCGCGCGCGCCACACGCCGACTCCGAACACCGCGAGCAGCAGCGCGTACACCAGCCCTCCCAGGGCCTGACCTGAGAGGGGGCCCAGGCCTGCAAAGGACATGGATTCCGGAAACCCCTCGAGCGCCAGCTGGACAAACCGCGTCACGCTTGCTGCTTGGGCTTCCACGTGCTCCACGAGCGTCCGGTCATAGAGCCGCGTGCCGGAAAACGAATTCTGCAAGTTGTAGGCCAGCCACGGACTGAAACCCAAGGCAAAGCCCAGCACTTGGGATCCAAACTCCCTGCGTCTGAAGACGGTCCAGTCCCTCAATCCATCGACGATCAGGATGGCCAGCAAGACCAGCGCGCACTGCAAGCCGAAGTAGAGGGCAAAGCCCCCCGCAACTCCCAGGAAGAACCGTCTACCGGGCTGGGCTGATTGGCCATGCACGCCGAGCCAAAGGGCCAAGCAAAGGAGAGCCAGAGCGTTGCTCTCCACGTGGCTGCCCCAGGCGATCGTGGTCAGGTACGTGTAGCCCGGCGAACCCCAGGCGAACAGCAAGCCCCCGACCCACGCCGCGCGTCGCGATACCCAACGCCGCAGAATGCAGAAGAGCAAACCAACAGCTATCACGTGAGTCAAAGCAGGCACTAGCTTGAGAACCCACATCTGCACCCCAAACAGCGCGAAGAGCGGCGCGGCCAATACACTCGTCACCAACGATCCGCCGAAGAAGGGCGCATACTGGTAGTCGATCAATGAGAGCGCGGGATCGTTCAGCAGCTCCCAGGCCACGTTGGCCCGCTGGTACTCCTCGCCATGCACGCTCAAGTCAACCTGCGGAGCCAACACGATGAGTAGGCGCGGTAGCAGGGCCAGCAGCATCAGCCCCGGCAGTGCCCAGCGCCCCCCAGCCGAGGTCGTGCCAGCCCGACCTGCGTCTACCTGGTCTACAGAACCTGTCTGGGCCGAGAGAGGCAAGGTCGAAGTGGGGGTGGGTGGATTCCGACGGGTCCTAAGACTGGTGGGGACGGAGGGACTTGAACCCTCACGGACCATGGGCCCTTCGGATTTTAAGTCCGATGCGTCTACCGATTTCGCCACGTCCCCGTTCACCCAGGCTAGGTCCTTTTTGCATTCGGACCAAGGCTGCAGTCTCTCTTCCCCGCCCGGTCATCCCCTCCAATCCCTTGACCCTTCCCCAGACCGGGGTATCCTCCTCAAGACCCACGGGGGGCGGCATAGCCAAGTGGCTAAGGCGACGGATTGCAAATCCGTTATTCCCCGGTTCGAGTCCGGGTGCCGCCTCCATTTCCCCGGGCCTTGCAGGCAGTCGCGGGGAGTCGCAGATCGCCGCAGAATCGCCGCTCTCGGGTGCGTCAAGCATGCTACGTGGCAGGCGTTCGCTTGCGGAGTGCTTGCTGAATCGAGTGCAGGCTCTCGCACGCTGTTGCACCGAAACGCACTCCAATCACTGACACCAGCACTGACACTTGGCGCTAGGGCAAGTACGCCCCTAGGACCCCGTGCGACGCCTGCGGTCCATCTGGCTGACAGCCTGGGTCAGTCTCTCCCTGGGGATCCTCACGTAGTGCTGCTGGGTCGTCCGGTAGTCAGCGTGGCGCATGAGTTCCTGCTTCACCTCAAGGGGGATGTTCAGGTCGGCCAGTTGCGTTGCGAGGGTCATGCGCAGGCTGTGGAGGCTCGCACGCTTGCCCTCGGCGTCCAGATGGGGGATACCTGCCCGGCTAAAGTCCTTCCGTATGGTCAGGCTTGCTGGAGTCGTAGCGAACACTGGTGCGGTGGGGTGGAGCGGACCCTGTTCCTGAAAATGGTCCATGAGGGCTTGCTGGAGATCCGATGCCAGGGGAATCGCAGCGTCCCGTCTCCCCTTGGCCTTGTGCCAGGGCAGGAACAGGCGGCCTTCCTCAAGGTCTAGGTCTTCCACTTGCAGCCTGCGCATCTCTGACCGGCGCAATCCAGTGCGGACAGCCAGCAGGTAGTACAGGTGCCGCCCCCTTTCTCGCCCCACCTGGAGCAGCCGGTCCACTTCATCGTCTGACAGTTCCCGCTTGGGCTGCGAAGGTTCGTGGACAAAGCTCTGCCACTCTCCCATGGGGTTCGCCCTCAGATAGCCCTCCCGGCGTGCCCAGGCTAGGAACCGTATGAGGCTCGCCACCCGCTTGTTCACCGTCAGGCCCGAAAGCCCGGCCTCCAACCAGCGTCGAGACAGGACATCGACCAAAGGGCGGATCTCCCTGAAGTCCACCATGCGGCTAACTCCCACCATCAGGTCGTCTTGGAGTACAAGGCGTAGATTGTTGCGCTCGTCCCGCACAGTTGTGGGGGCCCGGGTACCTCTGCCTCTGCGCTTGGAACGTGTGCCGAAGTGCTCCATGTACTCCCGCTGGGCTTCTTCCACGGGCTTCTGGGTCAGCCTCAGCTTCTCTTCGCGGTGGGGGTCCTCCAGCCCAGCGTTGATGAGAGCAACGGAATTCTCCAACTCAGCCAAGATCCTAAGTGCGGCTCGCTTGTCAGTGACCTTGGTGGACCTCTGAACGGCTCTGCCGTTCTGGTCCTTGTACTGGATCTGGTAGTAGGGCAGCTGCTTGCCTCTCGCCTTGCGTTTGTAAACCGATCCCATCATTTGCCTCCATACTTTTTCTTGAGGAACGCGGAAGCGCCGCGTGAACGCACTTCCATCTGGACTACTGGTGCGAGCACATCGAGGGCCGCCATCGATAACCCCCTGTCCCCGGACATGAATTTGGACAGGGTGGACTCGTGGATACCGGTGAGTTCACTCAGCCTGTAGCGGGTGAGGCCACAGCTGCGAATCGCTTTGCGGACCTGGTCGGAGAATGTCACCCTCGCCTCCTTGCTCGCACTTGTCGCATGACCGCACCATAACCGATACTTGGCCATACGGCAAGTACCTGTGTCGAGGGGCCTCCCCACACCCCGGCTAAGACTGCGAACTCTGGCAAGTCTGGAATACACGGCTCTCCTTGGGGGCGGGGTAGAGCAAGTCTGAGGGGGGGATAGGCTCGGAGGGACCGTCACAGCAGACCAAGGTCCCTCAAGGTGGTGGCCGTTGCTCCACGGATGGAGGCGTCGACCCCGCGAATGCGCATGAACCAGTACAGGACATCTCCAGATGCCCGGCACTGCCTGCACCAAGCCCACGGGGGCCCAGCTGGCGACGACGGCCAGACACGCAATCGATCATCTCCACCACACAGAGGGCATGGTCCCGCCCATTCCCCGCCGTTCGTGGAAGCAACCCTCTTGAGCGCACCTTCCCCTAACCGTTCTTCAAGCAGATCAACCAGGTCGTGGGTCAGCCGAAACGTGCGGATGGCTTCCCTGAGCCCCCCCTGGTCGCCTACTTGCTGAGTTGCTGAACGTGCTGAACCACTTTGGTGGCCCAAACGCGATTGGCGGGGGTCGCGTGGAGAGGCGCGCTGTGCACGCATGAAGCGGATCGGATTGCCTTCCCAGGGGCGGCGTAGGCTCATGATTGCTCACCGTCTTGCTGGAAGAGTGAGGGATGAAAGGTCCACCTGGACGTCCTTTGCTTGTTTTCTGGGGGGCTCATGGTGACCCAGCTTCGGTCCTCCAGATACCCAAGCACTTTGGCCGCCTCGGAAACGTCTCCAACGATGTAGGCACTGACAAGGTCCCTCCCCTCGATGGTGGTGCGCTGCTTTGGGTTCTTGGCTGCCCATTCCAGCACCCTGCATGCCTTGAGGGCTTCGGCGCTCTGCTCCGCCAGCCCCAGGACACGAAGGGTCTCCTGCAGCTGCCAGCGTTGCATGGCTTCGGCTGCCATCCAGCACTCCACACTGACCTCTCGGTGCTCCTCAGGGTCTAGCCCCTCTACACCAGTTTCGTGGAGGTGGTACAGGGCAGCAAGCCGCGCAGCCTCTCCTGCTGCCTTGGAAGCAAACCCGGACACGTCCTCAAGCTCTCCACCGGGGGCCTGCGCACGTTCCAGTTCATTCGCGTACTTCCTGCGCAAGTCCATGGCTTCAGGGCAGAGGCGCAACTCCACCGGCTTGAACACTCCCTCCCGGTCAATGATGTCAAACCTCTTGTTGAGAGTTGCAATCACTCCCTTGCTGTAGCTTGCGAGGGTGTGCCGGTTCATCGGACGTTCTTTGCCTGTCTCGATTCGGCTGCCGACCATCGAGGGGGGGGCGAGCAAGTTCAGACGGGGGACAAAACCGGAATTGCGGAGGTCGTCCCTTGATACCAACTTGACCAGAGCATCGGGTTGCACACATATGCCCAGGGCGAGAGAAGGGTGTTGGATCACAAGGTACTCGTCGTCCCCAACGCGTCCCCTGTCAAAGGGGTCTCCCCCGTGTGCTTGCAGAAACACTGCGTCATCGGCCCCTCGATCCGAGCGGTGCTGGCCGAGGACTAGATCAACCACAGCTCTGGCATCCCCCGAGAGGATCGCATGCGCGCCCCCGTTCCTGTCCATCCGGCGGACAAGGGCTGGAGATGTCACGTCAGTTGAGAACACCACGGGGGGCCTGGGGATCTCCTGCTTCTCCGCTTCACTTCGGATGGCATCTTTGAGGGCTTCCTCGAATGAGTCACTGTCCTTCTTTGCCCTGTTGCGTGCTGTTGACGCCACCTTGTCGAGCATCGCGTTGCGTGTTTCTGCCGCCATCTTGGCCTCCTGCCACCGAGGAGCCTCCTCTTTTGCCCAAGTAGAAAGAGGGTCGTTCACATGCTTGAACAGCGCCGACTTCCGCTCCCCAGGCTTTGCACTGACCAGGACATACCGGGAGAAGCAGGGTTCCACATGGGTCTCTGACACCCTGACACAGAAGGCATTGCCTGCAGCGGCAGAGAGCACGGCAGGAATAAGGGCTGCTGGGGCAGCAACGTCGACCTTCACTGCCTCGGCGATCTCCCTGGCTACATCCCCAAGCAAGGGGGGCAGCGCATCATCCACCGGGAGCGGCTCTCCTTCCGAGGGGGGGGCTATCGGGATTGGAAGGGGGGGGGCACCCGTGCTCACAGCTAGAGAAAACGGCGCGCACCCCTTCAGCAACTTCAGCAACTCAGCAACTCTGTTGCCCTGTGCGATCCAGTTCACGATGTCCTGACCGCTGCCCAGATCCGGCAATTCCAGAAGCCGCACAGACTTGGCGACTCCGTTGAGGGCAATAGCCACCTGTTGTGCATGAGCGTGCCCGGAGTCATCGTTGTCGGGGATGACAACCACATCAGCCCCTCTCAGGCTCTCGGTGTGATGGGCCCTCCAACTCCCTGCTCCACCTGAGCAAGTGGTTGCGTCCAGGCGCAAGCCCTCAAGCGCCTCCACGCACTTCTCGCCCTCAACGACGTACACCGTCCGGTCCCCTTCGATTGCCTCCAGCACTCCGGGGAGACCGTAGAGGGGCAGCACGGTCCCATTGAGGCCAGTCGTGTAGCCTCCGCCCGCCCAACCATGCTGGCGGAAGGTCTTCTTGTCCTTGTAGACGGTCCCGGCTTCGAACCGGGCCACGAGCCCAACGGGTTCACCGGACTGGTCTACATACTGATAGGTAGCGCTGGGGTCATGCCCGTCCACCTGGAACTTGGCATTGGAGAGGCTCATCGCTTCCCCCCCTTCTTGTGGGCGTCAACCCAGGCGTCCAGGTCAGCAACGTCGTACCGCACACTCTGGCGGTGACCGGCACCGAACCGCACCGAGGTGATCTCCCTGCAGTTGGTCATGGTCCACAGCTTGCGGGGGCTGATTCTCAGGTAGTGAGCGGCTTCCTTGGTACTCAGAAGGCGCTGCGCCGGGAACTCTCGACTAGGAGTCATCTCTGTCACCTCCCGATCCCTCTGGCCGACCGTTGGCCGGGTTTGGCCTGGATGGGCGTATGAGGTCTGAGCCGCCGCCGTGCTGGCTAGAGTGCCGCTCAATGGCCGCCAGGAAGTGCGTCCGCAGGACAGCTGGGCGGCCACGAATCGTGATGTGGGGCCCCACGCGGCCTCTACGGAGGAGCCCCTCCGCATCATTGAGGGTGACATCGAGGGCAAGGGCCACGTCTTCGAGGTGCATCACCTCAGGAAGAGCGGCCTTGCGGACAGTACGGTCGTGCTTGTTGGAGTTGGGCATCAACCTGCGATGGGGCAGCCCATCGCCGGGTGTGCCCTACCCGCCCAAGGAAATTCCCAGTTTCTTTAGCTCCCGTCCAATTGCCTGCTTTTCTTGCACAAAGACACTATTGAGGTAACGGTGGGCCCTCAGATTCTCTCGGGCCAATGCGCGGACACTCAGGCTCTTATTCAAGAGAGCCGGGAAGTTCCTCAGGACCAAGTCCCGTCCTGACCCCTCCTTGGCATCAGCCTGGCGCGCTTCAGTAATGGCCTGGACTTGGCGAACCGCCTCAACGCTCATGACCGCCTGGGCGGCTTCCACGGCGTTCTTGTCCTGCTCCTCGGCCACAACCTCGACCGGCTCTGGCCTGTCCTTGCGCCTCCTCCGCTGTTTGAACGCTGTTGCGTGGCGGTCTCGCATCTGGCGACGCCCCAAGCGGACGGCATCATCCCGACCCACAAAAATGCCCCCCGGCGTGCCCCTGGTGATGGAGCGATGCAATTGAAGCATCCGAACCCTCTCAAGTTCGCCGTCAGGAAGGCCAAAGTCGTAATCAAGGACCTTCCCCGCAGCCGTAGAGAACTGAGCCCAGTCGCGTGGCTTGCCAAGCTTTTCACGATGTAGCAGCCAGTACCCGAGTATTGCCCCTTCCCTTGTCGTCAGGGGCTCTTCTCGCAGGCACATCTTGAGTGTCTCCTCAGTCAACTTGCACCAAGAGGCGAATCCACTTCCCCACGCCAACATCTCCCTAAACCAATCTCGGTCATCTGTTCCAAGTGCGCGCACAACGGCGTCCAGCCCAAGCGTTACACAACGGCGGAAATGCGCCGATTGGATGGGTCCGGCGGAAGTGAGTCCGGCGGAAGGAAGCACCCTCGATTCGGCCATGCGGGCCAAGCCGTGGATTGTCAGAAAGATAGGGTCAAGTCTCCCCAGTTCCTCGTCGTCATCAAGTTCACGCATCAAATCTGCCGTCGTGGCGGCGTTAATGCGGAGATCGCGGACCGATTGGGGCAACATGCGGGCCCCAGTGTACCCGCGAAAAAACGGGGCAATCACCTGATCATTCAATCCACTTAGTAGCGGCGGGGCCTGTTCGGGGCAGCGGAGCGTCCAGATTCTGCTTGTCCCGTGTCTGGCGGGGCAAGGCAACCCCTGCCCAATAGGTGTGCGCGGGCCAATAGCGCGATTTTCAACAAATTTCCCGGCTAGTGCGCGTCCGAGCTACGCTTGTGCATTAGGTTCTGGCCTCCTTCCACAGCCCTATCCTCGAAACACCTTTCCTCGCTGAGGTTGTGCACTGCGATGAGAACAGCCCATATCAGGTTCACTACTACTCTCCTACTAGTAGCATTTTGCGGAGCATGTGGAGGTGGGGGAGGCGGGGGTGGAGGTTCCCCTTGCTCTAGCTCTGTCAACATCGCTGGGGATTGGGCCCTCACCCTGACCGTTGTTAGCTCATCAGGCAACTGTACGGTCAGTCCAGGGGACACGGCCATTGACACCGGGACCATCTTTCAGACAGGCAAGAACATCACCTACATAAGCGACATGAGCGGGAATGGCTTCACGGGTGATGTATGCGGCAATGTTCTGGACGGTCACTACGACGGCTGTTTGGGCGGCATCTGTGAGACTGAGGACTACTTGGCAACTATCGCTCCTGATGGCAACACGGTCAGCGGGGATGGCTGGTATGTAGTCACCGACGGCATTACTACCTGCTCGATCACGTACGATTTCTTCATGGTGCGTTCAAGCCTCGCCGGGGGCGGAGGCGACGGAGACATAGTTTCGATATTCAACTATGACGCAGAGTCTGAGGCGTTGGTATTCGCTCGTTCCATCGAGGTCAGCCCTCCAATGGTTCAGGTTCTTGGGACTATCCCGCCCGGAGAGAATGTGGACTTCACTCTGAGGTCTGGCTCTTGGTATGTGTACACCACCTACCCCGGAGATCAGGCGTACCGTTTCGAGTCCGCACGTGCGTACTCCGGGTCCCGGGGTGCTAGACTCGGTGCGGTGAATGGGTATTAACTACTCCACATCGCCACGAGGGGCCCTGTAGCGCTCTCAGGGGGGCTGGCGATGGACAGGCCGGAATGTGAATTGTTGTAAGTCGAGGGTCGTGCTAGCGTTTTGGCATGAAGAGCATCACTGCAAGCTTGGTCCTGGTTGCGTTTCTGGCCGCGTGCGCCACTACGAGCGGCGTAATGCCCATGGGGAAGGACACCTACATTGTCACAGGGAGCAGCGAATTCGGGACAGCCTCGGCTCAGAAAGCTGCAGTCTCCGAAGCCAACGCATTCGCCGCCGCTAGGGGAAAGAGAATGCTCCCGCTCACTGTCCAGTCCGGGGGTGAGCTGGACTTCATGGGGGATACCATCAGAACCTATGAATTGCAATTCCGACTTGTAGGTGAAGACGATCCCGAGTGGCAACGAACGCAACTAAACGCCGTGCCAGATACGGTTGTAACAATCAACGACACTAGGAATCCCGCTATCCCCAAGGCCGATGTCCCTAGCCCGGATCTACTCGTCGAATTGAAGAAACTGCGTGCTCTGCTTGATGAGGGAGCCATCACGCAGGACGAGTTCGATGAGTTGAAGGCTCGACTCTTGGCCAAAGACGAGAACTAGCGGCCTCGAGGAATGTGCGGTTCGCCGCGTGGAGTGCGGATTACCGAAACATCACCTCGATCCCGTCTGTAAAGTTCGACGTACCCGCTGCTCCATCCCTAAACCACGCTTGGAAGTCCCAGGTCTCTCCGATCTGGAACACGACTCCCTGGGGCAAGTTCAACAGGTTGGGAGTGAAGCTAAACGTGCCTCCCGAGCCTGAGCTGAGGATGGTGCCTGTTGGGGGCTTGATGAAGCGGTAGATGGGCGAGCCAAGACACAGGTTGCCCGCGCTACCCCCAACGTTGGGGATGAAGCCCTGGCTTCCGGCCATCAAGAAGTAGCCAAATTCGAAGGCGGGCATCTGTGACGCAGTGATCGTGAAGTTGTTGTCGACGATGAGGGGGGAACCGGACGCGGACATGACTGCGGACAGGCCGGACGAGTTGGCGTTGGCCGTGCAGTAGTTAGGGGGAGTGCACGTATCCAAGATGCCGTCGCCATTCCAATCCGTGGATGCGTCGTCGGCGATTGTGCACTCGTCGGGGATGAGGTCACCGTCACAGTCTGAGCTGGTTCCGTTTGCGATGTCTTGATAGTCGGGGATGCCGTTGCCATTGCAGTCAGGAATGCCCATGAGGTTCTCATACCAAGTGATTTCACAGGGATTGAGGCAGGCCGCCGAAAGCACATCCGAATCCCCATCTCCGTCCAGATCAGCTGAATGGACAGCACGGGGACCATATGTGCTTGTCGACATGACCTGTTGTGGCCCAAAGGAGCCCCCCCCAAGGTTCTCGTACCAAGCAACCTTGCCATCGTTGCGGGAGGCGGAGAGCGCATCCATATCGCCGTCACCATCTAGGTCCGCTGCGTACGCGGAATAGGCACCGTCAGCCATCGTAGTGATCACCTGTTGCGGCCCGAACGAGCCTCCGAGGTTCTCGTACCAAGCGACCTTGTCGTCCAGGAAGGAGGCAGACAGGATGTCCTCATCCCCGTCACCATCGAAGTCTGCCGTACCTACACTTCTTGCACTACTGGCAAGGGTTGTGATCACTTGTAGAGGGCCGAACGACCCTCCACCCAGGTTCTCGTACCAGGCGATCCTTCCGTCAAGAGATGCCGACAGCACGTCCACGTCCCCATCACCATCTAGATCCGCAGCGGAGACAGATGTCGCGCCGTTTGCAGAAGTCGTTATCACCTGCTGCGGACCAAATGCACCGCCGCCTTGGTTTTCATACCAGGCGACCTTGTTGTCGTTTTGGGATGCCGAGAGGACATCAGGATCGCCGTCTCCATCAACATCGGCCGCATAGACGCTCTTAGCCCAGTCTGCATTTGTTGTGATCACCTTCTGGGTGCTGAAACTTCCACCACCTAGGTTCTCATACCATGCGATCGTGTCGTCGTTGAGGGACGCAGACAGCACGTCCGCGTCTCCGTCACCGTCTATGTCAGTGGCATACACGGAAAAAGGTCTGTCTGCACTTGTCGTTATCACGTTTCGCGGACCAAAGGACCCGCCACCTTGGTTTTCATACCACGAAACCTTGTTGTCGCCGTCCGAGCAGGTGAGAACATCTGCCATGCCATCTCCACTGAGGTCAATCGCGTAGACGGACCAAGGACCATCTTCGCTTGTCGACAGCACCTGCGGAGGACCGAAGTCCTGGCAGAGCACGTTGGAAGCGCAGGCGAGGGCAGGTGGGACGAACAGCAGGCAGCGAGTGGAGAGCTTCATCCACCCATCCTCCCAAATCGCCTCAGGACCGCCACCCAGCATTCCTGCGAGGGGCCCTGTAGCGGTTTCAGGGGGGCCCATGCCTAATGGGGCATGATGAACCTCAACCTCCATCCCATGTCTGCCCTTGTTGGTGCCGGAGTCGTCCTGCTCGCTGGGGTTCTTTCGGCGCAGCATGTCGCTAACCGGTTTGTGTCTGTTCGCGTGCTTGAGACTCCCACTCTAGAGGTCGCGCCGCATCCGCGTGACTACGTGCGGTTTGTGGAAGGAACGCCTTACTCTGTTCCCCCTGGGAAGATCCTGGTTGTCACCGGACTGCACGTCCAACAGTACTACCCGTCAGAAGGCGGTACGTCTCGATGGGTGTCGAGTTTGTTGATTGATGGCGTTGTGGTCTTCGAGGAGTTCCACTACCCGGGACTGCCCAGCTCAGGACTTCCAACCGTAGCGGCCCCCAGGGGCTTGACGGCGACGCAGGGTCAAGTCGTGTCAGTGGCTCACAGCCTCAAGTACTCGCAGAGCCCCACACTTGCTGCAATCGGCTACCTCGTCGACGACTAATCGACAGTACGAGTTAGACTCAATCGAAGTCCCAATTACAGAGCGTCCCCCAGAAGAGAAAACTCCATGAGCGCCAAGAAACCCGAGATGCAGCCCCCCGAAGCACTCTCGTTCATTCTCCACCAGGACAATCTAATGTGGAGCCGCATACAGATCATGCACGCAGTGCAGTTTGCCGGACTTGCCGCTGCCTACGCGGTCGACGACAAGGCCGCTGTTTCGATCGCGATACTCATTGTCACTGCTACCCTCACGCTGCTCGCTTTCTGCCTACTTCGCAGAGATCGCATCATCCAAGGGGAACTCCTGGATCTGCACCCCCAGTTCGGCTGGTCATCTCCGAGGAAATGGCACACTCCCTTGAAGGGCTCCGAGGTGGCCTGGGCGTATGTGGTGTTGCTGCTAGCCGCCGATGCTTGCCTGGGCTTTGCCGTCACGGGGAAGTGGCCAGGCCCGCTGTAGTGAGCTGCGCCTGTAGGCGTCAGGTGTAGAACACCCTGAGGGGTAACTAGTTGCGGGTCCTTTTCCTTCCCGTTCTCATTGGCGCATGAAGCACCTCCACATCCCCACAATTCTGGTCACGCTCGGCTTGGTCGGGCTCGTTGCGATTCTGTCAGGTCAAAGCACGGTCGGCACGCCAAGGGTCGTCGTCCACAATCCGCTTGGGGTTCCTGGTTGGGTGCCTAGCGATGTTTGGATGGCGCGCCACGGCTTCGACCCAGCTACGGGGACAGTCACCGATCAGGACTACACCGTTCCAGCAGGGCACTTCGCCCTAGTTTCGTCCCTTTCTTCAACGTACAGTTCGGCAGGAGCGACCGTGTCGATTGACACGGGGACCGGGTTCTACGCCCTTGCAGGAATGGGATACGCAGGTGGGGAGTTCGATCCGGGAATCAAAGTCGACGAGGGTGCTACGATCCGCGCATCTGGACCGGGTAGCGATGTTCATACTGTGACCGGGTACTTGATCCCCAAGTGATCCCCGGTCAGCACCAGCACTTTCTGGTGCACAACCCCGCCAACCCCTCGACCACCCCAGGGATTCCCGTCGGAGTCCAGCCGTAATCCGCACTCGTCACAGCGTCCGAGCTCGTCCATGCTCTGGACCACTACAAGGCGCGGGCTATCGCGATGGATGCCGCCACACCCCCCACATGGCTTGCTCATGCCCTTGGGTTCAATCTGGTCTTCTAGGCCATTCAGTCTGCGCTCAAGGCTCATACGGCCACCTTGCGCGTAACAGCTAGCTCCAGCCTCTCCAGGCGTTCCAGTAGGTCATGTTCATGTGGCTTGCCTAGAGTGCGGGTCAGGATCTCCTTGGCCGCAGGGATGTCTCCTTGCTTGGCCAGGTCCACCAGCTTGGCGACGATGGCCATGAGATCCTCAGGGGAAACGGCTCCCAGCAAGGCACTACGAAGCTCACCAACGCGCCTAGCGTGAGGGTTGCCCCGACTGGCCTTGTTGCCTTTGGAAAACTGACCTCGACTGTCGCGACCATCTTTGGAGGGGGGGGTATTCATGAATTTAGGGGGGGGCACCTGCATCCAATTCCATGCCCGATTGCCGCCGATGGTGACGGTGGATGCCTGAACCCAACTCACCATTCTAGTGACTGCCTGGGTGGACTCAAGTACGCGTTTGGGTGAGGGGGAAGCAACGAGCGCAGGCGGGATTCGGAGCGCAACACACGGGCGCACAAACGGCCCAACGGTGAGTTCGTGGTGTTCACGAGTTCCGATCCCCGTGCATCTACCTGCACCGAGCTACTGACACGCCCACTGACACTCCGCGTAAACAAGCGCAGAAACGGCCTTCCCGTACCCTTCCGAAGGGTGACCAGACGGATTGCAAATCCGTTATTCCCCGGTTCGAGTCCGGGTGCCGCCTCCATTTCCCCGGGCCTTGCAGGCAGTCGCATCGAGTCGCAGATCGCCGCAGAATCGCCGCTCTCGGGTGCGTCAAGCATGCTACGTGGCAGGCGTTCGCTTGCGGAGTGCTTGCTGAACCGAGTGCAGGCTCTCGCACGCTGTTGCACCGAAACGCACTCCAATCACTGACGTATCCGCTGGAGTAGATTCAAGGAGGCGCCCAGGAACTGCGTACGGACCCTGTGCTCCATCCACATCACTGGAACGTGACGGAGGTTGCGTGTGTGAAATTCGATGTAGAGTTCGGGTCGAAGTCGCGATACCAGAATTGCCAATGCCAGGTATCTCCTGCAGCGACTGCGTAGAGGCCA
>Ga0209992_10000549_pt1 | contig 49321 bp, 42 predicted proteins | sample 2SBtaG_2_FD_182564 | JGI IMG/M metagenome (GOLD analysis project Ga0209992, IMG submission 182564) | Deep subsurface microbial communities from Kolumbo volcano to uncover new lineages of life (NeLLi) - 2SBTROV12_ACTIVE470 metaG (SPAdes)... | ecosystem: Environmental > Aquatic > Marine >... | reverse complement strand
AGCGCCCAGGAAATGTTCACTGTGGTCGACAAGTACGTTTTCCCTTTCCTTGAGCACCGTGCGGCGAACAGCACTCACGCCGAGCACATGCGCGATGCCCGGCTCACGATTCCGACTCCGGCGTTGTTGCAGAAGGCGGTCGATGGGCTCGACGCGGTTCCGATGGGGGACCGCGACACCAAGGGCGACGTGTAGGAGTACATGCTCTCGAAGATCGCCACTGCCGGGCAGAACGGCCAGTTCCGCACACCCCGCCACATCATCGAGCTGATGGTCGAGATGATGGCTCCCACCCCGTCGGACATCATCTGTGATCCGGCCAGCGGCACGTGCGGGTTCCTGGTGGCCGCCGGCGAGTACATCCGCGACAACCATCCGAGCGCTCTTACTGACCCCGCCAAGTCGAAGCATTTCCACACAGCGATGTTCAGCGGCTACGACTTCGACAACACCATGTTGCGCATCGGTTCCATGAACATGCAGCTCCACGGAGTGGCGAACCCGGCTATTACCTACCGCGATTCGCTCGCCCAGGACCACGCCGACGACATCGAGTCCTACAGCCTCGTTCTTGCCAACCCGCCCTTTGCCGGGTCGCTCGATTACGAAAGCACGGCCAAGGACCTGCTCTCGGTCGTGAAGACCAAGAAGACCGAATTGTTGTTCCTCGCGCTGTTCTTGCGGCTGCTCAAGCCGGGTGGGCGTGCCGCGGTGATCGTGCCCGACGGCGTACTGTTCGGCTCCACCAAGGCCCACAAGGAACTTCGCCGCATTCTGGTGGAGGACCAGAAGCTCGACGGCATCGTGTCGCTTCCGTCGGGGGTGTTCAAGCCCTACGCCGGCGTGTCGACAGCCATCTTGTTGTTCACCAAGACCAATTCCGGTGGCACCGACCACGTCTGGTTCTACGACCTGCAGGCCGACGGCCGCAGCCTCGACGACAAACGCACCTCGCTCCTCGACGATGACAAGCTCGGCGCGAAAGCGACGCTGACCGACGAAGAACACGACGATAACAACCTCCCCGACGCGCTCGCCCGCTGGGCCGACCGAGACGGCGCGGAGCTCGAACGGGCCCGCACCGACCAGAGCTTCTGCGTCCCCAAGGCCGACATCGCCGCCAACAACTACGACCTCAGCATCAACCGCTACAAGGAAATCGTCTACGAAGAAATCGACTACCCCGCCCCCGGCGAGATCCTCGACGAACTCGCCACGCTTGAAGAAGAGATTCAAAAGGGCATCGACGACCTCAAGGCCATGCTCGGATGAAGATGGCTGCTCTTTCGCAAGTGTGTGAGATCACGATGGGACAGGCTCCGAAAGGTGACACATATAACGACATTGGCGAAGGTCTCCCGCTAATCGCTGGTGCTGGAGACTTTGGCGATCTCTACCCATCCCCGAAGAAGTTCACCACGGCGAAGGCGGTCCGAAAGAGCGAGCCAGGTGACGTCATTGTCGGGATCCGAGCGTCAATCGGCGACAAGGTGCTCGCTGATGACGTTTATTGCCTCGGCCGGGGAGTGGCCGGTCTCCGTGCGGGACCTGGCCTTGACCAGCGGTACCTGTGGAACTGGGTGACTCATGCCGCACCGACGCTCGCAGCAAAGGGACGCGGTGCAACGTTCTTGCAGGTAAACAAGGCGGACGTCTCGGAGATGGAGATTCCGTTGCCGCCGATTGAGGAGCAGCGGCGGATTGCGGCAGTGCTCGATGCGGCCGATGCGCTCCGAGCCAAACGCCGCCAGGCCCTCGCCAAGCTCGACACCCTCACCCAAGCCATCTTCATCGACATGTTCGGCGACCCCGTGGCCGCAGCGACTCGGTTCGGCTGTCTTGAGATGGGGGAGATGGGCAGGATGACGAACGGCCACAATTTCTCAGCCGAGGATCGTGGCGATGGAACCGCGGGCATACTCATGCTCGATGTCAAGAACATGTACACGGCGAACGCCCATCCTGACGTGGAGTCTGCATATCGGATCTCTGCCGAAGTGCCCGACTCCAAGCAGCTCCAGCCTGGAGACCTCGTCTTTGTTAGGTCGTCGGTAAAGCGAGAAGGCGTTGCGTGGCCTGTGCACTTCACCGGGCACAGCGAACCAGTCGCACTCTGTGGTTTCTTGATCCGGTTACGTCTGCATACGGAGATGGCCCGGCTGTACACGCCGGAGTACCTTGTCCACTATCTGAGACAACCCTCAGTGCGGATGGCGGCAGTAGCGAGTGCGGGCCAAGTGGCAATCACAAATGTCAGCCAGAAGCGGCTAGGCCAGCTCCGAATTCCCAAAGCTCCAATGGCGACGCAGGTTCGATTCAGCGAGCGAATCTCAAAGATCTACTCCCTGCGGGAGTTCCCTGCCCGATCCTTGGAAGAGGCCAACAACCTGTTTGCTTCGCTTCAGCAGCGGGCGTTTCGGGGGGAGTTGTGAGTTCGTCTCAGTTCTTGTTTCTCGAGGCTGAGTTTGGTGATCTGTTTGTCGTGGCGGAGTGGGCGGAGCGTCATGCGTTGTCGGATCCGGGGCCAGCGGTGATTTATGCCCGTAAGGCGCTGGAGTCCGGGGTGAAGTGGGTTTACGCCCATGATCGTTCGTTGCCTGCGCCGTATGAGTCGAAGCTCAATGCGTATCTGAATGAGCCGGCGTTCAAAGCCCTGGCTGACGGCCGGGTCTCCAATGTGGCGAAGAAGGTTCAGTTGGCGGGCAATCGGGCGGTTCATGAGTCGAAACCGCCGACGAAGCTGGAAGCGGTCGAGGTAATCTCGGCGTTGTTCCAGGTGTGTTTCTGGCTGGCGTTCACCTATGGCCGGGCTGCCAAGCCTGATCCGGGGGTGAAGTTCGACCCGAAGCTGCTGGTGTCTGCGGGCCGGGCTGAAAAGGCGTCGTTGAAGGAGCGCCAAGAGCTGCAGGAGCAGCTTGAGCGGCAGGTTGAGGAGACTGAACTTGCCCGGCTGCGGGCGGCGGAGGCGTCGCGCACGATCGCTGAGCTGGAAGCCGAGCACGCCGCGTTGTTGGCGGATGTGGCGGCGGCGAAGCGGGAGGCTGAGAAGATCCCGGTCGGGGTCCACGATTGGTCGGAGTGGGAGACCCGCCAGTTTAAGATCGATGCGATGCTGGCCGAAGCAGGCTGGACGCTGAGCGAGGAGCGTGACCGCGAGTTCGAGGTGCACGGGATGCCCTCGGATTCGGGTGTGGGTTACGCCGACTATGTGCTGTGGGGCGACGATGGCTTGCCGTTGGCGGTGGTTGAGGCCAAGAAGGCGATGGTGTCGCCTACGACCGGACAGCAGCAGGCGAAGCTCTACGCGGATTGTCTAGAGAAGATGACCGGGCAGCGGCCCGTCATCTTCTACTCCAACGGCTACGAGCACTGGCTGTGGGACGACACCCGTTACCCGCCCCGGCCGGTGCAGGGGTTCTTGACCAAGGACGAGTTGGCGCTGTCGATCCAGCGGCGAACCTCCACGGTGTCGCCGGGGTCGCTCGACATCAACGACAAGGTCGTCGAGCGGTACTACCAGCATCGGGCGATCCGGGCGATCACCGAACATTTCGAGAACGACAAGCAACGCAAGGCGTTGTTGGTGATGGCTACCGGTGCTGGCAAGACCCGCACCGTCATCGCGTTGGTTGATTTGTTGATGAGGGCCAACCTGGTGAAACGGGTGTTGTTCTTGGCTGATCGCACTGCATTGGTGAAACAGGCGATCGGGGCGTTCAAGTCTCACTTGCCGGATTCGGCGCCGGTCAATCTGGTGACCGAAGGCAACGAGGACGGCCGGGTGTACGTGTCGACGTATCAGACGATGGTCGGCAAGATCGATGAGTACCGCAACGACGGCACCCGCCGTTTCGGGGTCGGGCATTTCGATCTGGTGGTGATCGACGAAGCTCACCGGTCGGTGTACCGCAAGTACCGCGGGATCTTCGAGTATTTCGATTCGTTGCTGGTCGGCTTGACCGCCACGCCGAGGGATGAAATCGGCCGTGACACCTACGGACTGTTTGATCTCGAGACCGGGGTGCCCACGGATGCCTACTCCCTTGATGAGGCGATCAAGGACGGTTTCTTGGTGCCGCCCCGTGGTGTGTCGGTGCCGCTCAAGTTCTTGCGAGAGGGGATCCGCTACGACGACCTTTCCGAGGACGAACAGGCCGACTGGGAGGGGCTTGATTGGGGAGAGGACGAGGATGGCCACGAACTCGACCCACCTGACGAGGTCGGCGCCGCTGCCCTCAACAAGTTCCTGTTCAACGAAGACACCGTGGACAAGGTCCTCGAACGGCTGATGGTTGACGGCATCAAGGTCGCCGGCGGCGACCGGCTCGGCAAGACCATCATCTTCGCCAAGAATCAGCGCCACGCCGAGTTCATCTACCAGCGGTTCATCGCCAATTACCCGCATCTCGACAACGGCAATTTCGCCCGGGTGATCACCCACGACGTGAAATACGCGCAGAGCCTGATCGACGACTTCTCGATCAAAGACAAGGCACCCCACATAGCGATTTCAGTCGACATGCTCGACACCGGGATCGATGTGCCTGAATGCGCAAACTTGGTGTTCTTCAAGCTGGTGCGATCAAAGACCAAGTTCTGGCAGATGCTCGGCCGCGGCACCCGCCTGTGCCCCGACCTGTTCGGCCCCGGTGACGACAAGACCTGTTTCAATGTCTTCGACTTCTGCCAGAACCTCGAATACTTCAGCCAACCGCTCGTACCCGCAGACAAGGCGGGCTCAGCGCCGATCGGCGAACAGATCTTCAAAGCCCGTCTGGAGCTGATCCAGACATTCGACTCGATCCAGAACCACGGCAACGAGCGGGCCGAAATCGCCGGTTTGCTGCACGACGCGATCGCGTCGATGAACGAGAGCAACTTTCTCGTACGTCCCCACCTGCAGTTGGTTGAGAAATTCCGCGATGCTGATGCATGGGAGTCGGTGTCGGTCGGCGATCTCGCCGCACTGGCCGACCGGGTCGCTGCGCTTCCCGCACAGCTCGAACCTGAGCCGGAAGAAACGAAGCGGTTCGACATGTTGCTGCTCAGCTCTCAGCTCGGGGTGCTGCGTGGTGAACCATTCGAGCGTCAGCGTCGCAAGGTGATTGCCATCGCCGGCGCGTTGGATGACCAGCAGGCGATCCCGGCGATCAAACAGCAGCTCGAACTCATCATCGACATCCAATCCGACGAATGGTGGGTGGACGTCAATTATCAGATGCTCGAAGACGTGCGAAAGAAGCTGCGTCTTCTGGTCCCGCTCATCGAACGGTCCAAGAAGAGCATCATCTACTCCGACTTCGAAGACCAGATCGGCACTGGCAAAGTGATCGATATACCCGGCACCAGCGGGGAAGCCGGCAGCACCGAGTTCGTTCAGTTCCGTAGGAAGGCCGAGCGCTTCCTCCAAGAGAACCTGGGTGAGGCGGCGATCGCCAAGGTCCGATCCGGTGCGCCGCTGACGCCCGACGACATCGCTGACCTTCAGCGGATCCTCGTCGCGGCGGGTATAGGCGACGAGGGTTCCTTCGCCGAAGCCAGCAAGAAGGCAGGCAACTTCGGTCTATTCATCCGATCGCTCGTTGGCCTCGATCGTGGCGCCGCCAAGGCCGCGTTCGCTGGTTTCCTCGACGAGAAACGCTACGGCCGCAACCAGATCGAGTTCGTCAACATGATCATCGACGAACTCACCGACCGAGGCGTGGTTAAAGCCCGCCGAGTCTACGAGACGCCTTACATCGGTCTGGCCCCCGAAGGCCCCGAGAAGATCTTCGTGAAAGCGGACCTTGACCGGCTATTCGAGACGATCAAGTCGCTGTCTGCTGTTGGGTCGGAATCGTGACTGTCTCGCAGAAGCCGCTTGGTACGTCGATCCGCATTTTCCTTGCCGATGGTGAGGCGGACGGAGTGTGGGTGGTTGAGAAGAGCAACTGGACTGGCAAGGCGCTGATGGCCCCTCGCACGCGTTACCGCGATCTTCGCTCCCGGCCTGATCTTGACGGCCCGGGGGTGTACGTGCTCGTCGGCCCGACCGATTCTGGGTACCCGCCCCAGCGGGTCTACATCGGCGAGACGGACGATCTCCCGGGCCGACTCGACAGCCACAACAAGAACAAGGACTTCTGGAACCGCGCCGTCGTTTTCACCAGCAAAGACGCGAACCTCAACAAGGCGCACATCCGATACCTCGAACACAGACTCATCGGCTTGGCAACGGCAGCAAAGCGAGCCGAGATCGAGAACGGCAACCTCGGGTCGATGCCGCCGCTCTCCGAAGCCGACACTGCGGAGGCAGAGTCGTTCCTGGCCGAGATGCTGCTGATCTACCCCGTCCTCGGCATCCACCTGTTCAAGAAGCCGGACGAACAGCCATCGAGTTCTGTTCGTCTCGGCCTAGCGGGAAAAGGCGCGAATGCTGAGGGCACCGAGACCGCCGACGGTTTTGTCGTCCACGCCGGATCTCTGGCCCGTCTCGACGAAGTCCCATCGATACATGCCTACGCAATAGAGATGCGCAAAGCCATGAAGGAGAGGGGGTTGCTGGTCGAGGAGAACGGCCATCTTCGCTTCACCGATGACCACCTGTTCGGTTCGCCGTCGACCGCGGCGACGGTGGTGCTCGGACGAAGTGCCAACGGAAGGGTTGAGTGGAAGACGGCCGCTGGTCAGACCCTCAAGCAACTCCAGACAGACCTGACCGGCGAGGTCAGCCCAGAGGATGGATGAGCCGGGGGATGGATGAGTATGCGGCGGCTTCGTCGTTCGGCTGGCTTGATTTCGATTCTGCGGCGTCGGAGCGGGTCAGCACGCTGCTGAGAGCGCTCGAACAACCGGGAACGCTCGACCCGCTCGGCTTCTCGGTGATTAGGGATCCCATCTCGGGGATGCTCGCCCCTGGTACTTCCACCATCCAGACACGGCTGCGCTATTTCATGTTTCTGCCATGGATCTTCCAGGGGATCGACCGCGACAGGGTCGCGCCGTCTCGGTTCGCCCGCCGGCTACGTGACGACGAGGCGAAGCTCATCGAGTGTCTCCGTCACCTTGGCCCCAGCCATGGCGTGCAGGGCTACTCGGCGGGTCGGAATCTCCAGCGGATGCCCAGCGAGGCCTATTGGAGCGGGCTTCTCTCATGGGGGATCCGACGAGTTGACGTTTCTATAGCGGACTACGGCCGTCGGCTCGGAGCGATGGGCCGACTGTCCACCCAGCGAGATGACGACGGCAACCCAACCGAGCGTGCCGTGCAAACCTGGGCGTCGATCCCCGACCCGCCGGATCGTTTCCTCTCGGAGGAGATTGCGTTCGATCTGACACAGGCTGAGGCGACTCTGATCATTGATCAGATCCGACGACATCACCCATCATCGTTACTTGCCTCAGGGTGTAGAAATCCGGCCGCGACCGCGCAGGCACGGATGCCATGGGACATCGACCGGTCTTTGTTGAGCGGCGAGCTGCAATCTGTCATCCGTCACGCGCGGGCGGCATCGGAGCTCACGATTGGGCCTCAACTTCTCTACAACCTCCTCCTCGCTGAACGGGCAAGGGCTGAACTCGGATGGGACACATCAGAGCTCCGCGACGACGTGCATGCTCAGCTCGACGACTGGGCGGTGCTTGTCGAAAACCGCCACATCGGCCTTCAGTCCTGGGCGTCAGACATCGGGGAGTTCTGGGCGATCCTCGACGCTCGGGCGCCGGTCAATAAGTGGAGTCGTGACTTCATCACTGAGATCATTGTGCGGGCGGCGCAAGACCCGCGCGGGTTCGTTCGCGACAAAGTCGTGCATCAGCTCATCCGAGATCGCGAGATTCGCCTGAAATCGAATCGGGCCCGGCTTGGGCCTCTGAGCGCGTTGGAGAACTGGAATCAGCAGCCCTTCGGCGGTCAACTGGTCTACCGCTGGCCGATCTGTCGGACCTACCTGGAGGACCTGGCCGTAGCGCTCGGGTCGGCGGGTTGATGCTCCAGCCATCCAACCGCCTCACTCTCATAGACGCCATGCGCCCACCGCCCGGCTACGGCTTCGGCGAGGCAATGGCGGTGACATTCACGCTCGACCTGCGGGCCTTGCTCGCAGCGCCCGCTGCATTTGTGTTCGGTCAGGCCGGCGCCGACGTCCAATCTGATGACCAAACAGCGGAACCGATCGAGCTGCTTCATGCGATCCGATCCCACTCTGATCACATCACGGTGTTCTGCCAAGCCGGCGAGATCGGGCTACCACCATCGAAACGAGTCTTCGCCTTCCTCGAGCAGTCGGTCGTGCCCGTCACCGCACCCCGCGGCGGAGTCGTCCATCCGAAGATCTGGGTGCTGCGCTACGAGTCCATCAGCGACCCGGGGGTTTCGACGCTCCGGGTTCTGTGCTCCAGCCGCAATCTCACCTTCGACGCAAGCTGGGACACTTTGCTGCGGCTCGATCAAACAGACTCACCGTCGGGGTGTGATCTGACACCGTTGGTCGCGTTGTTCGACGGTCTCACCGAGCGCGCAACATCGCCGATCAGCGAGGCCCACGCCGCACGGGTAAACCGCTTGGGCATGATGCTCCAGGCGGCCAAGTTCGCCCGGCCACCCGGCACGGATGACCTGCGTTTCCATGTGATGGGGTTCGACGATCCAGAACCTCTGTTGCCCTCTGGCGCCGACCGGTCGCTGATCATTTCGCCTTTCGTGAGCAACGGCTTCTTCACCCGGATACACAGCGGCGGTGTCAGTGAGCTGGTGAGCCGTCCTGAGAGTCTCGATCAGCTCGAGCCTGCGGTGCGTGAAGCGATCGGCTCCATTTACGCGTTCGATGATGGCAGCAACCCCGACTTGACCGATGGGGAGGATTCTCTTTCGTTTGGTGACCCCGGCCGTCCACTGAGAGGGCTCCACGCCAAGGTCTTCGCATTCGAGACCGGCAACCGCGCGGCTGTGTTCGTTGGTTCGGCGAATGCAACCGGGGCGGCGTTTCGGAACAACGTCGAGGTGCTCGTGGAGATGACCGGCCCCAAGACCACCCTCGGGATCGATCGACTGTGCGGCGGAACCGACGACGAGGTCGGTCTACGGGCACTGTTCCAGACATACATGGGCGGATCAGTCGCGGTCGATCCGGACGACTCGACGCTCGACGGGGCGAGACGCCGGCTGGCACAGCTGGTGCTCGACGGTTTCGTGGCCGAGACGACCAGTGGTTGGGAGGTCACCTACAAGTCGGACTCGCTCGTCGAACTACCAGACGGCATCACGGCGACCTGCTGGCCGCTGTCCAACGCCGGGAACCTCCAGCCAGTGGATTCCGGCAAGTCCCTATGTGTCACATTCCAGACCACGCTCGAATCGATGAGTGGTTTCCTGGCGATGAAACTGACCCGTGACGAAACGGAGGCCACAACCGGGTTTGTGCTGCCGGTGACGTTGCACGGGGTTCCTGCTGATCGCGACCGCATGCTTCTCAAGGCGCTTGTCGGCAACGCCGAGCGGTTCTTCCGCTACCTCCTGTCGCTTCTCGACGAAAACCCCGCCGGCATGGAATTGGTCGACGCGATCGATCAGATGACGAGCGACACCGGCCACTCCGATCGACAAAGCGGCTTTTACCTTCCGGTGTTGGAGAATCTTCTGCGGAGCCTGCGCCGCGACCCGGCGAAGCTCATCTCCGTGCATCCGTTGGTGATGGACCTCCACGGCGACGACGCTCTGCCCGAGGGTTTTATGGAACTCTGGGCTCCAATCCATCAGATTGCCGTCGAAGCGATGAGGGCCGAGACGTGAACCCGCCAATCGACATGGAGGAGGTTCTGTCGGGCCTGAAGGACTTCCAACGATGCAGTGCGGAGTGGGTGTTCGAAAGAATGTTCGATCAACAAGACGCCGCGGTGCGTTTCCTGGTCGCCGACGAAGTCGGGCTGGGAAAAACCCACGTTGCCAAAGGTGTGATTGCCCGGGTCATCGATTATCTCGAGCGCACCGGCGACGAGCGTCACGACATCGTCTACGTCTGCTCCAACGGTGCCATCGCCCGTCAGAACCTGAGGAAGCTCGCACCCAACGGTGTTCAGCCGATCGACAGCGTCGAACGTCTAACGATGCTTCCCCTCGCGCAACTCAATGAAGGGGGCTCTGGCACTCACGGCATGAACCTGTTGGCTATCACCCCGGGCACATCGCTTGCCTTCGGGAGGAGCACCGGCCGGTTCGAGGAGCGAGTGCTCGCCTACACGTTCTTACGGGAGGTCTGGGGCCCCGAAGCGTTCCCCGAACGCGCCCGCTGGATCTTTTGGGAAGGGGTCAACAAAGAAAAAGGGGATCGGAGGCTACGAGATCACTCCAGACGACAGAGGGACAAGATCCAAGCCCATGTTGCCGCCTTTCGCCGGACGCTGAAGGAGATCGATCGGCAGCGTCGAGAACTCGGCGAACCAACTAGTCGAATCATGTTCAACCGTCTCGTCAAGGGACTGAAATGGCAGCGGAACTTTCCCAAAGAACTGGGCGCTTCTAGAAGAGAGTTCATCGGCGAGATTCGCCGGGTGATGGCGATGGTCGGAATCGCCATGCTCGAACCCGACCTTGTGATACTCGACGAGTTTCAACGGTTCAAGAACCTGCTCGATCCCGACGCCGAAGACTGGTCCGCCGATCTCGCCCGCAGGCTCTTCACCCACCTTGATAGCGAAACTGGCCGGCCCACCCGAACGCTGTTGTTGTCGGCGACGCCGTATCGCATGTTCACGACCTCCGATGAGACCGACGGCGACCACTACGCCGACTTCGTCGACACCTGTTCGTTCCTCTTCGACGACAAAGCGAAGGTAGTCAAACTCGAGAACCAGTTTCGTCTGCTTCGGTTGGCGCTCACCGACGGCACCGGCGATTCGGCAGCCGAGACAGTCTGTAAGAGCATCGAGTCGCTGCTGCGTACCGTGATGGTTCGAACCGAACGCCTTGCAGCCACGCCAGATCGAGACGGCATGTTGAGCGAGACCGACACCACAGTGCCGGTCAAAGAAATCGATCTGCGTTCCTACATGCGGCTCAGCGACCTCGCCGAATCGATCGGCCAGCACCAACCAACCGAGTTCTGGAAATCAAGCCCGTTCCTGTTCAACTTCATGGAGAAGTACCAACTCAAGGAAGCCCTCGAACAAGCCATCATCGGCGGCGATCTCCATGATTCCGAAGCGCTCGAACCCGGGCCTGGATTGCTCAAATGGGATGAGATCGAACGGTACGAACACCTCGACCCCCAGAACGGCAGGCTGCGCTGGCTCATCGATGATCTCGAACAGCATCACGCGTTCGATCTGCTTTGGATGCCTCCTTCGCTGCCCTACTACCGCGCCGACACTGTGTACGAGCAAGAGAGCTCGATGAAGTTCACCAAGCGTCTGCTCTTCTCGGGGTGGGCGGTCGTGCCCAAAGTTGTGTCGACCGTCGTCAGCTACGAAGCCGAACGTCACGCCTTCGCTCTGGGACGCCGTCACCAGTACTCCGACGACTACAGCAAACGCGGGGGACGAAGACTCGACTTCCGGCTCGAAAATCGGCGACCCGCCGCAATGACGGCTTTCCTGTTCATCTGGCCCAGCCCTACGCTCGCGGCACTCGGAGACCCGAGGCCGTCACCAAGTGAAACAGCAACAGCGGAGTCGGTGCTGACACGAGCACGTGACCGTCTCAGGGAACCTCTTCGCGAGATCACTTCTGGAGCGCCGACAGATGGACCCGTCGATCAACGCTGGTATTGGGCCGCGCCCCTCTTGCTCGACCGCATCCATCATCCCAGAGTGATCAACGACTGGTTCGTCACGAGCGGCTCGGAGTTGACCTGGGGCGAAGACCTGGACGGCTCAGGATTCGAGCGGCATGCACGTGAGGCACGGGATCTCCTCCGAGACAAGGTGGAGGCGCTTGGCCGGTGCCCTGAAGATCTGTTGGAGGTTCTCGCCGAGGCGGCGGTGGGAGGGCCCGCTCAATGTGCATTGAGGGCGCTGTCAACGGTGACCGGCGTCGAACTCGGTGATCCCGAATTGCAACCGGGGGCAGCGAGGGTGTCGTGGGGTTTTCGTAGTTTCTTCAACGCCCCCGACGTCACGGCGATAGTCGTCGGCCAATCCAGTGTTGATGATGGGAGCACCGGCAGCCGGACCCCATTCTGGCGAGAAGCGATACGGCACAGCATCGGCGGCAACCTGCAATCGGTTCTCGACGAACACGTTCACATCCTTCGAGACTGGCTCGGGTTCATCGACATTGAACATTCCGGTCGCCGTACCGAGGCAGCTCAGGCCATCGCCAACCGGTTGACCGGCTCGTTGCAGGTACGCACATCTACGTTTCGTGTCGACCTGCCAAGCGGAAGCTCGAACCACTACAAACTCGACTATCGACGGATGCGCAGCAGATTCGCGGTGGCGTTCGGCAACCAAAAACTGGAGACAGGTGGCCAAGCGCGGGTGGAGTCGGTTTCTGCAGCATTCAACTCGCCGTTCTGGCCGTTCGTTCTCACGACGACATCGATCGGTCAAGAAGGCCTCGACTTCCACCTCTGGTGCCACGCAGTAGTCCACTGGAACCTGCCGAGCAATCCGGTGGATCTCGAGCAGCGCGAAGGCCGAGTTCACAGGTTCAAGGGCCACGCTGTCCGAAAAAACATCGCCGCGACAATCGGACCCGACGCAAGCTCATCTGACTCAGCGGACATTTGGGAGCAGATGTTCAACACGGCTGCCGACGGCCGAAGTCCCTCAGAGTCAGAGATGATGCCCTACTGGGTCTTCAACAAGGGGCCGGCCAAGATAGAGCGTCACGTGCCGGTGCTCCCCTTCAGCCGAGACTCTGCCGTGCTGCCGCGCCTACGGAAATCGCTGGCCACCTATCGCCTTGCATTCGGGCAACCACGACAAGAAGAGCTGTTGGAGTTCCTCGGTGAGCACCACGGTCCCGACGAGCTGCAAGCCCTGAGCGCCAAACTTCGTATCGACCTGTCGCCCCCCGACGGGTTCCGTTCCTCCGTGTGAACCCCGGCCAGGAACTACGGTCGGGGGATGGCGTTTCGCAGGCGTAACCGAGATCAGAAATCGGACAACGTTGAGATCGTGGCTAACGGGCAGGGGCTCATGGTTCACGGTTCGTCTGGAGCTGTTTCCACTTTTGCGGCCGGGTTGGCCAACGCGGTGGGCGAGTCGTCGGGGCAGGCCCGTCGAATGGCAGCTGACGGGCTGGCGGTGGCTGGTGGTCTGGGTGCCCAGATAAAGACCCACCGCGAATACTTCGAGTTCTCGCCGCGCACGGCCGAGCTGCTGCGCAAGCACGGAGCCATACCGACAGGAGACGGCCATTTCCACACGTTCGTGCGGTCGCCGGACGGGCGCATCGCCGGCAATCTCGAATGGAATAACGTTGACCTCAACCCGGAGCAGGCGCTCGCCTTCCAGACCGCAACCGCGCAGCTCGCTCTGCGTGCCGCCACCAAGGATCTGGCTGCCGCCATCGAACGGGTCGAGGGCAAGGTCGACAAGCTCATATTGCTCACTCGTGCCGAACGGCTCGGCGCGGCGTTGGGTGACCGTGTCACCCTGCAGGCTCTCGCCGAGCACTCACGAGAACGCGGCACCATGTCCATGACCGATTGGTCGACCGTCGACAGTCTTGGGGCGCTGATCCCGCGTGATATCGCGGCTCTGTGTGCTTATGTCCAGCAAGAGATCAACGAGCTCGATAGCAAAGCGTTCGTGCGAACCAGGTCCTCTGAGCTCAAGAAGCTGACGGATGATCTTCTGAGCGAGTCACTCGAATTGCTGCTGGTGGTCGAGCAGAACTACATGCTGTGGCAGGAGATTCGGATAGCGCAGGTCGCCACCAACGAGCCCGCGGCACTCGCGGCGACCGTCGCGGATGCGCGGGCCCAACTCGACGCGGTCGCCATGGAAGACCAGTGGCTCATCGATTCGATTCAAACCGCAGCGGCAGAGCTGTTGGAACCGACCGGGATGGAGGGATTCTTGCCGCTGGAACGGCGGCGGCTTCGTCAGCGTGGCGAGGAGCTCAATGAGTTAATCGGGTGGTTCGCCGGGCAACGCCAGCTCGATGCCGACGAACTCGTAGCCAGATATCCGACGCTGACGGAGTCCCTCTCCAAGGTCGGCGATGTCGCTGCCGAGCGCGCTAAGGATGTGGGCGGCGCCATCCAGTCCGTCGTTAGACGCAACCAGGGGCACAGGGAATCTTCACCGGGGTCCGATGAGCCCGATGACGACCGCGATGATTCCTGAACTCGACGTGGCCCGAGTCCGCCGATGGGCGGACGGTCGCACGCCAGCTGAGTACCTCCCCGAGATGCGCCTAGAGGTTGATGAGACACCCCGCAGCCTCACAGTGTCTCGATTGTCGGCCCCCGTGGAGCGACTCGATCGGCCCGGAGTGGATCCGAACGCCGGTCGCACGCCTGCGGTATGTGATGAAACGCCGCGAGTGGACGCTCTACCGGCCCGACCGCAACAGCAGGTTCCACGTCTACGAGCGGACCAAACGCCGAAGTGCGGCCACGCCCACCACATCCAACACCACCGCCACGGCGGACCCATAGACCCCACGCCGCCCAGGGCGTCCGAAGAGAACCACGGTGCCGCTGTTTGCGAAAAGTGCGGACGGGGGGACTTGAACCCCCACACCCTTCCGGGCACCAGGACCTAAACCTGGCGTGTCTGCCAATTCCACCACGTCCGCTTAACTTGCCGCAAGGGTAGCGACCGTGGACGATATCCTCGCAACTATGACTTCGACTCCGAATCACCTGCCTTCGCAGAATGTTTCCCCCCGGCTCAATTCATCAACGATGGCGGGCAATCCCCAGACCGACATTTTCCATCGGCTTCTTCAGGACCGGATCGTGGTGCTCGGCACCGACGTCAACGACGACATCGCCAACTACATCACCGCGCAGTTGCTGTACCTCGAAGGCCAAGATAGCGAAAAGCCAATTTGGCTCTACATCAACAGCCCTGGTGGTTCGGTAACCGCCGGCATGGCCATCTACGACACGATGCAGTTCGTGGAGCCCGAAGTCGGAACTATCTGCATGGGCCTTGGCGCCTCGATGGGCCAGTTCTTGTTGTGCGCGGGCGCCCCCGGTAAGCGTTATGCGCTACCCCACGCTCGCATCATGATGCACCAGCCGTTGGGCGGAGTGCAGGGGCAAGCAACCGATATTGCCATCCAAGCCGAACAAATGGCCTACACCAAGCGACTGCTCCAAGAACGAATCGCTCAACACACCGGCCAGACCTACGAACAGATCGAAGCCGACTCCGACCGCGATCGCTGGTTCACCGCCGAAGAAGCGAAAGATTACGGCATCATCGACCACGTCATTGTTCGACGTGGCGAAATGATCTGACCCAGCGCCTCAAGAACGGGCTGCTTCGGCGATCGATCTCAGTTCGGTAACGCCAGCCGCTCGGTCTTCGTAGCGAAACAGCGCCGACCCGCTCACAAACACGTTGGCGCCTGCCGCCGCGCATTCGCCGATTGTTTCGGCGCTGATTCCGCCGTCGATTTCGATATCGATATCGAAACCGCCATCGTCGACCATGGCTTTGAGTTCGGCGATCTTGTCGAGCAACCGGATGTATTTTTGGCCGCCGAAGCCCGGGTTCACTGTCATCACCAAAATGTGATCGGTCTGATCAAGCACGTGACGAACCGTCGAAGCCGGAGTGTGCGGGTTGAGCACAACGCCCGATCGTGCGCCCAGAGTGCGGATGTTGGCGAGCGAGCGATGCAGATGCACACACGCCTCGGCGTGAACCATCACCGTCTCGCATCCGGCATCGACATAGAGGCGAGCCATCTCGTCGGCGTTCACCACCATCAAGTGCGCTTCGAAGTGAATATCGAGGAGAGGACGAACGCTCTTCACGATGTCGGGCCCGATGGTTAGGTTCGGCACAAACACGCCATCCATGACGTCCCAATGGATGCGGTCGGCGCCCGCGGCTTGCAGGTTGACGCACTCTTCGCCGAGGCGAGCAAAGTCGGCGGGAAGCACGGATGGGGAGATCTCGATACGGCGGTTCACGCCGGGCACCCTAATCGGGCGGCCTCGCCGATACCGTGCTGCGGGTGGAACTCCGGGTAACGGCGACCGCACGCGACGGGGCCGGGGTGGCCCGAGGCGATGACGGACGGGTCATCTTTGTCGAAGGCGCGCTCGCGGGCGAAACCGTGAGTGTCGAGATCGTGCGTACCGATCGCCGGTGGTCCAGAGCCCGCGTCGTCACCGTCATCGAGAAATCACCCGACCGAATACAAGTGCCGTGCGCCCATCAACTCGAAGGCTGCGGCGGTTGCGACATGTTGCACGTTCGCCCGTCGGCGCAGCTCACCATCAAAACGTCGATGGCCATCGACCAGCTCTCGCGCGCTGGAGTGCAAGCCCCCGACCCACAAATGCGTGGCCTCGACAACGACACCGGCCGCACTACGATACGCGCCGCGGTCCACGACGACCGCGCCGGGTACCGGGCCCGCGGCTCTCACGAAGTTGTGGTTCCCGACGAGTGCGACGCCGTCGACGCACTAGCCGAAGAGCTGCTGGTCGACGGCCGGTTCCCGGGCGCCTCCACGGTCACGATCCGTGTCGGCAACCGCACGGGCGAACGGCTCGTAGTGGTCGATCGAGCGCCCTTCGATGTCGAAGTTCCCGACGATGTGTTGGTTGCGGGCAAGGCCGACCTTGCATCGGGCAAACGGGTTTGGATTCACGAAGAGATCGGCGGCGCCCGTCTGCGGGTGTCGGCCAACTCGTTTTTTCAGAACCGGCCGGCCGGCGCCGACGCCCTGGTCGACGAGGTGGCGAGGATGATCCAACACGCCGATGGCGCTTTCGTTGATGCCTACGCCGGTGTCGGCTTGTTCTCCGCGGTTGTGGCCAAGGGGCGACCAGTGGTTGCCATCGAACGAGCCCGTGACTCCGTTGCTGATGCCAGAGTCAACCTTGTTGGTCGCGACGCCAAAATCGTGCGGGCCGGGGTCGAGAAATGGCGCCCATCTCCAGCGTCGGTAGTGGTCGCTGACCCGGCGCGTGAAGGACTGGGCCGTCGAGCCGTCGATGTGTTGCTGCGGGCCAAACCATCAACGTTCGTGCTCGTTAGCTGTGACCCGTCGTCGTTTGCCCGCGATGCGAAGCTGCTCGTCGACGCGGGGATGACGATCGACGAATGGACCGTGCTCGACATGTTCCCGGCCACGACCCACGTCGAGACGGTCGCCAAGTTCAGTCGTTGATCATCCGGTTTTGGTGATCGCCGGCGCGTACCACTCGCTCCATGCAGGGATCGTTGCCAGAACTTCGGGGTGGAAGGTTCGGATCGTTTCTCGCGTCAGCCACCAACCTCGGTAGATCAAATCGCGGCAAATGTAGTCCTCGAACCGTCCCGCCGACATCGGGACGTTGGCAGTGTGGGCGCGAAAAGCGGCGGCGCTGAACGTGCCGTCACGCCACGGCGGAACTTCGGGCGCTTGGGGGTCGTCTTCATAGCGGGTGTGACGACTCTCGTGATACGCGGCGTGGGACGGCTTGGCGTCCATCGACGTGTCGAGCCTAAATATCACTCCCCAATGGGCGCCCGCGGGCGGCATCGGTGGGGGAGTTTCGCCTGGCTTTGTTTCGGCGTTGGCTTGGCGGAGTCGCCAACTGGCAATGGCTGCATCGCTGTGGGCCTGATCGGCCATGTAAGACCTGTGTTGGTCGGGATTCTGGTCCGCCCAGTGTTCCCATGCCCGCAGCGATGCAACGAACCAACGTTCGCGCACTGCGGTTAGTTGGTTCATGCCGACGGCCGACGATCTACGGAGCGTGTCGATGATTCCGAGATCGCGGTTGAGGCGGTGCAGCGGCGCGCCGGCATCAAGGACCACCATCAGGGGGTGGGTGTCGAGATCTCGTAGCGGTTCGATCCCAAGGTTGTCGTATACGGCGCCGTCTACCAGCAGCGGCCGCGACGGCCGGGGCGGGCGAGCGACACTGCGAGGCAGACGCTGCGCCGATAGCGCACCGGGCAACGCCGCTGATGCCGCGAGGGCGTCGGCGACGCGCATCTTTTCGCTGGGAAGGCTGTCGGCGCCGCGCTCGCCGAGATGCTGCTGATCGAAGCTGAAGCGCCGACCGGTCGTGAGGTTGGTTGCGTTGAAGATGAATCGTGCGTCAGCGCTGAGATCACCGAGGGTTCGGCCATGGCCAAACCAGTCGTCGAAGGCATCGGCTAGTAGGTCGGTGCGGGTTCGTGGGCCGATGACCTTCCACAGTCGCAGCGTCATCCGACGCGACAACGAAGTGGTGGTGATGCGTTTGACGAACGGTTCTACGAGCAGTTGGTCAACCGCTTCGGTTTCGAAATTGCGCTCCTTCAAGTCGTCCCAGTTGAGCGCCAGCAAGGCGTTGGCCCACGAACCGCCGCTTACCGATGAGGTAAATCGGACGTTGCCGAGCAGGCCCAGGTCGGCCAGCGCCCGGGTCATGCCGAGTCCGGCCAGGCTGGCCCGAAATCCACCGCCGGAGAACGAAACCGCCAACTGGGGGCCGCGGTCGGGCCAACTGGGTGCTGTCATGGGGGCGACCGTAGCCGGATTGCTCGCCTGCTGATGTGAGACTTGGCGCCAGACCTGAGAAGATGTCTTGGGTGAGCGCTCTTCAAGGCGGCCTGAGGGTCTTCAAGTTTACCGACATCGAGGGAAGCACCCGTCTCTGGGAGCTTTACCCCGACGAGATGGGGCCTGCGCTTGCCCGTCACGACGTGATCGTCAGGAGCTGCATCGAAACAAATGGCGGGTCGGTGTTTGGACTGGCCGGCGATGGCTTCAAGGCCGTCTTTGATCTGCCTTCGGCATCGCTGAGCGCCGCCGACGCAATTCAGAGGGAACTGGCCGCCGAGGGGTGGCCGGACGGCGTCGAGATTCGGGTCCGCATTGGCGTCCACGTCGGGCGAGCCGAGAGTCGAGACGGCGAATTTTTCGGATCGGCGGTCAACCGCGCCTCTCGGGTGATGTCAGCGGGACATGGTGGGCAGGTGTTGATCAGCGATACCGCCAAGAAGCTGGCCGACCAGCCCCGCGTAACCGACCTCGGGGTGCATCGGCTGAAGGACTTGTCGGCGCCCGAGCACATTTGGCAGCTCGACATCGAAGGGGCGAGTTCGTCGTTTCCGGCTTTGCGCACGCTCGAAGAGAGTCGCTCCAATTTGCCGGTGCGGCCCCGCCGTATGATCGGGCGCGAAGCAGAACTCGAACGGATCGTGGGGCTGGTCGAGAGCCATTCGATTGTCACCGTGTGCGGACCGGGCGGGGTGGGCAAGACCACCTTGGCCGAACAGGCCGCGGCCGCAGTTGCCCATGGATATCCCGACGGCGTTTGGTTGGTGGAGCTAGCAGGAGTCGAAGACCCGTCGGCCATCGCGTTTCAGTTTCTTGACGCGATGCGGTTGGGCGTAACCGAGGGGCGAACCGCGGCCGAAGCCGTTGTCGATGCCATTGCCGACCGGCAGGTGATGCTCGTGGTTGACAACTGCGAACATCTTCGCTCGAGAGTCGGTCGCCTTCTGGCGGAGATCATGGCCGGATGCCCCAACGTTCGCGTAATCGCATCGAGTCGCGAACCCCTGGTTGTTCGAGGCGAGGCGGCGATGTTCATCGAACCGCTCCCCGTCGAGAGCCCGGGGCAACCGGCGATCACCTTGTTCGTTGAACGGGCCCTCGAAGCCAATCCCGAGCTGGTGTTTTCCCAATCCGATAGGACCACCGTCGCTCACATCTGTGAGCGGCTCGACGGTTTGCCCTTGGCTATCGAGCTTGCGGCTGGCCGAATGCGAGCGTCCACGCTGGGCGACATTTCCGAACGTCTCAACGCCCGGTTCAGCTTGTTGCGGGGCCGCGGGGTGCAAAACGATCGGCACGCAACTCTTTACGACACGATCTCGTTTTCTCACCAGCTTCTCGAACCCGACGAGCGAATACTTTTTGATCGACTTTCGGTATTTGTTGGCTCGTTCAGTGTTGCTCAAGCCGAGGCGGTTTGCAGCGACGAGAGCCTTGACAGATACGAGATTTACGATCTCTTGAATCGGCTGGTCGAGAGGTCGATGGTTGTTGCCGATCTCCACGGACCCAAGGCTTCGTATCGTCTATTGCAGTCGTTGCGGGACTTCGCGGCGACGGAACTGTTGGACTCCGGGCCGTGGCGCGAGCGCCACGCAATCGAGTTCTCCCGCTGGGTAAGCGAGATCGCACCGGCCTTGGTGGGGCCCGAGGAAGAGGTTCTGCTGGCCGAGTTGGAAGCCGGATGGGACAACCTCCGCGCCGCGGTCTCGTTCGCTCGCGAGGAAGGCAACCTCGGATTGCTCGAGGCGCTTATTGCTCCGCTCAGCTCCGAGGCGCTCTACCGAGGTCGCACCGAGATTCGAGAGTGGTCACAAGCGGCATTGTTGATGGGTGACGACCCCAAACCGTCGACGCTTGCCGTCGACACCGCGTGTGCGTCGGTGCAGGGCGCTCAGGAATCGGTAGTTCGTACCGGCTCCGCCTATCACGCCATAGCTACCGGGGACCCAACAAGCGTCGATCCGTTCGCCACGTTGATGGTCGGGTTGGCGTTGCACCTGGCCGGCGAGCCCGAATTGGCTTTGGATCTCTACACCCTGGTCGAGACCCAGGCCCGAGGTCCTTTCGAGGTCGAGATCAGGGCGTGGGGACTGCTACAGCAGGCGCTGCTTCATACCTACTCCGAACGGCCCAACGAGGCCGCGGCCGCGGTAGAGCGGTGCCGAGCGCTCATTGAGGATCGCCAGACCGGCGCCACTGTGACGATTGGCTTTGAGCTCGTCGATACCCTTCGGGGCCTTGACTCGCCGGTGCGCACCGTTGAGCGCATGTCCGCTTCGGTCGAGATCGCCGAGCGGGTTCGCTGCATGCTGATCGGCTCGGTCAGCGCGATGGTGATGGCCAACGCAAGGGCCGCGCTCGGCGATGTTGGCCAGGCTTACCTGGACGCCGCGGGGGTTCTACGTCGTCATGCCTCGAGTCGAAACTTCACCGCCCTTACCCAACAGCTTCGGCGGGCCGCAACGATGCTTCTGCGAGTAGACGACCACGCGGTCGCGGTCACGATTCTCGACTATCTGGAGTACCAGCGCGCCGCCGAGCCGAACCCGGGCACGGCTCGCGACCTGGCGTTCTTGCTGCCCGTGGCGTTCGACAATCTGACCTCCGAGCAGCGCGAGACTGCCCGCGAGCAAGCTCGTGAACTCTCGCAGCAATCAGTCGTCGAGATTGCTGCAGCGGCGTTGGTTGCTGCCGCCGCTTAGCCAAACGCCGCTACGAAGTTGTCGGCCAGGTTCTCGAGGGCCAACGGCTCGATTCTCCCCCGAAACGTCAGCGACACTTGTTTGTCAATCGTGGCTACCCCGACGCTGATCAGGTCGTGGGCCGGCGGCGCAAAACGAACGTCAACGACTTGTTGCCAATGCGGTGTTGTGGGCACGATGCCCAGGTTCGACAGTACGGCGGTCTCGGCGCCGCGTCCGGCCCGGCGGGGCGCGCTTTGGCGAGGTTGGCCGGGCCTGGTCACGGCCCGGATCAGTCCCAGTCGCCCCCCGATCGCTCGAGCTGAGGCTTGGCGCCGAATTGACGAACGCACGGCCTTCGCGGTTGCGCTCAGTGATTGGTCGCGGTGGGTAACGGTGTTGGCATTGACCACTGCGTTACCCAAGCCCCGCCCGAACTCACCACGTCGGCGTAGGTCGATGGGGACGCCGACGGCGACGGCGCGACGCGACCAAGTGCAGGACCGCAGTGATCTGTGGAGTTGAGCTACGAGCAGGTCGTTGATCGAACAACCAGAGCCATCTCGGGTGCTTTGGATCGCATCGGTTGAGATGTGACGCGTGCACAACGCCGTCTTCGCCAATACCGGCGGCCGACTCAGCAACGGCCGGGGAACGAGGTCGAAACTCGAACGCAGCCGCCCACTCGAGCGGGCCATGCCGTCGAGATCGTCGTCGGTAACCGGGTTTTGCGCCGGGGGCGCGGCTCCGCCAAGAACGCAAAGGAAATCATCGACGCACTGCAGAAGTCCCACCCCGTCAGTGAAGGCGTGGTTCGCTACCCACGAGACCGTCCGAGAGTCCTGGGACCTATTGACTCTGACGGGACACTGTGTTGACAGGTCGAGATCACGATCCAAGTCGGCACTGACCGGATCGGAGAGTAGATGGGTCGTTGGCGACCACTCGAGGCGTTCAGCCGTTGCAAGTACGGCAACAAGCTCGGGTCTTGAGTCAGTGAGGGTCGCGAGTGAGCGTCTGAAGCGCTCGGCCGATATGGGCGTGGCGAGGTCGATCTCGATCAGAACTGACCACGGCCTGGTTGGTCGTTGAAGCTTCAGCAGTCGGCCATCGAGCCAGTTGAGCGACCGGGCAGAGTTCAACGCCGAGCCGAAGACGGCTCTAGGCCGAGAATAATTTCTGAGATGGCATCCATCACCGCTTCGACGTTTGCTCGATGCAAGCCCGGTGCCATCTCGACTGGATCACCAAACTGCATCGTGATGGTGGGCCGGTCCCATGGCCGCACGATTGGTCTGGGGTCGTCTCGGGGCCAAACCTTGTCGGTGCCGATCAGAGCGCCCGGTACTACGTCTACTCCGGCTCCGCAGGCGATCTTCGACATGATCTTGTGGCCGCTGCCAACCCCTGTCGGCCGATCCTCGGGGGGCACAACGCGGCCCTCAGGGGTGATGAGGAGATGATGGCCGGCGTCGAGGCATTCGATGGCTTCGGCCACCGTATCGATCGCGCCGCGGCCGCTGCGTAGACGGATTGCTCCGATGCTGTCGAGCAAGCGAGCCAACCGAGGGTCGTCCCAGAGCCATTCGGCCGATAGGACTCGTGCCGAGTGCCCGACCGCAGCGAGAGCCCGTATCCCGACCGCAACATCCATGACGCTTCGGTGGTTGGCGGCGATTAGACAGGGCTCGCCGAAAGCCTTGATGGCTCGTTCGGTGGCCGGACGACTGTCCCAGCGGATGAGAGGCGCGCTGAGAAAGCGGGTGGCACGGTCGGCGCGGCGAAAGTTGCGAGCGAAATCTGGCGGCGGTCCACTCAACTCGCGACGCGCCGGTCGGTGCGAAGGCGGGTGATGATCTCGTCGGCGACGCTGCCGTACTGTTCGTCGATAGCGACGATCCGGTCGGCCAGCGAACGAAACGGTTCAACGAACTGGTCGTGCATCGGCGCAACAGTGGCCCGGAATTGGCGCACAACGTCCTCGGCGTCTCGGCCCCGCTCGGCGACGTCGCGTTTGATGCGGCGGGCCAGTCGCACGTCTTCGGGGACGTCGATGAACGCAGAGAGGTCGAGGTGGCTCTGCACGGCGGGGAAACTCAACAACAAGATGCCTTCGACGATAACGATGGGGCGAGGCTCGACCCGGACTCGCGCAGCGGTGCGGGTGTGCGTCGCAAAGTCGTACACCGGAGCTTCGATGGTTTGGCCGGACCGGAGCAGCTCCAGATCGGCGGCGAATAAGGCATGGTCGAGCGAATCCGGATGGTCGTAGTTGACCATGGCCCGCTCGGGCGGCGTCAGGTGACTTTGGTCGCGGTAATAGGAGTCGAAGGCCAGCACGCTCACCTGATCAGCACCGAGACGATCGAGGAGATGACGGGTAAGGGTGGTTTTGCCAGCGCCCGAGCCGCCACAGATTCCGCAAGTCTTGACCACGGGATGGCACCGTAGCGTTAACCGGCTCGTGATATCGAGGTGACGGCGCGATCCATGTCAGGATCGGCTCATGCGAACCCCGGCTACCAGAGCAAGCATCTCGCCGTTTTACGTGATGGAGGTGATGCGGGCGGCCGAGGAACGCGAAAATGCGGGCGTCGAAGTTCTTCATCTCGAGGTTGGTCAGCCCAGCACCCCTGCCCCCGCTGGAGTGCTCGCGGCGGCTCATAGCGCCCTTGATGACGACGCCCTCGGCTACACGACCGCGGCAGGGTTGGAGAGTCTGCGAGTCCGCGTCGCCCAGCACTACAAGCACTGGTACGACGTCAGCGTTTCTCCGGCATCCCTGATGTTCACCGTTGGGGCGTCAGGGGCGTTTGTGGCCGCGTTCTTGGCCGCCTTCGAACCCGGCGACCGGGTGGCGGTCCCGTCGCCGGGATACCCCTGCTACCGCAACGCTCTGGCGGCGCTCGGGGTGGAAGTAGTCGACGTCCCCACCTCGATGCAGACTCGTTTCCAACCAACCATTGACCAACTTGAGGCTCTGGGAGATCTTGATGGCCTGGTTCTCAGCTCGCCGTCGAATCCGACCGGCACGATGCTCGACGCGTTGGGAATGGAAGAGATCACGACGTGGTGTCGCAACAACGATGTGTGGTTCGTTTCCGACGAGATTTACCACGGGATCACTTACGCCGACCCGGCACCGACCGCGCTTCAATTCGATCAGGACGCGATCGTGGTGAACAGCTTTTCAAAATACTTTTCGATGACCGGCTGGCGCTTGGGGTGGATCGTCATGCCCGAGGTATTGAGCGTTCCGCTGACCCGAATTGGTCAGAACTTTACGATTGCTGCACCAACGCTTTCCCAGCTTGGAGCGGTCGCAGCATTTGATTGTCACGACGAGCTCCAAGGCCACATTGTTCGTTACAGCGAGAACCGATCGGTTATCATCGACGGCCTACGAGCGGCCGGGATCACCGAATTGGCACCGGCCGATGGCGCCTTTTACATCTGGGCCAACGTCAGCCACCTCGGCGCCGACAGCCAAGAACTTTGTGCCCGCTGGCTCGACGAATTGGCAATTGCTGCGACCCCCGGAGTCGATTTCGATCCAACCAACGGCCACCGGTTCGTGCGGTTCTCATTTGCGGGCTTGACCAAGGATTGCACCGAAGCGATGGCTCGCCTGAAAGAATGGACCGAGTCCGCAACGAGGAAGCTATGACCGAATACGAAAGCATCAGCGTTGAGTACGACGGCCACGTGGCTTGGGTGACGCTCAATCGGCCCGCTGCCTACAACGCCTTCAATCCCACTATGCAAGCCGATTTGAAGGCCGCGTGGCGCAGCTTTCGGACCGACGACAATGTCAGAGCGATTGTTTTGACGGCCGCTGGCTCCAAAGCGTTTTGTGTGGGGATCGACCGTAACGAGGCCGAGTTCACGAACCTGTCGGGAAGCGAACAGCTTTACGGCACGTCGAACAACTTCATGTACGACGATCCCGGCGACGATCTGGGGCCCAAATCCTGCGATCTTTGGAAGCCGGTTATTTGCGCAGTGAACGGCATGGCCTGCGGCGGAGCGTTCTACATGTTGGCCGAGGCCGACATCATCATCTCGGCGGACCACGCCACGTTCTTTGACCCTCACGTCACCTACGGCATGGCCGCGGTCTACGAGCCGATCAAAATGCTGCAACGTATGCCGTTGGGCGAAGTGCTGCGGATGTCGCTGCTGGGCAATCACGAACGGATGTCGGCCCAGACCGCTCACCGCATCGGCCTGGTGAGCGAGGTTTGTGATGGCGACGAACTATTGGCGAGAGCAAAGTGGCTGGCCGACTCGATTGCGTCGCAGCCGCCCATTGGGGTGCAGGCAACGATGCGAGCAGTGTGGGCGGCCAGCGACCTGGGGCCCAAGAACGCACTGTCGATGGGCCCAGCACTGCTCACCACCGGGTTTGACCGGGCCGCGATAGAGGCCGGGGGAGAGGCATTCTCGACCGGCGCTCGGATCGAACCCGAGGTGCGCTGAGTCGCCTCGGCCAACCCAGCACCGCAGGGTAGAGATCGAGATCGTTGTCGAGATCAGGCGCCGAGTCGGGCGCGGGCGGCGGCGCTCATGTCGAGCAGGCGCTGAGGGATTGCCACGCCGTTGACCGTTGCTCCGCCGCTGGCCGCTGAACTACCAGAAGCGGCGTCGTCGGGCGCGTTGGATGCCGCCTCGGCTGCTGCCTCGGCTGCAGCGGCTGCTGCTATTGCTTCGCGGTCTCGCAACACGAGGAAGGTGTCGTAGTCCTTCAGCCCAACAAGTGATTGATGGCTGATGTGGCCTGCCGACGAGCCGTCGGCGAAACGAACCCAGTAGCGCTTCCAGGTGACCCCGTTGGCCAGGGCAACCTTGCCGCTGGTGCCTGCTGGGTAACCGGGGATGTCGTCTACGAGCCTGACTTTTTGTCCCGGCTTGAAGAGGCGGCCTTGAAGTTCTGCGGTGGTGGACACGAGGCGAAAATCTAGCCGTTTCGCGCCGCCAACGCCGACATCGGTACTATTCGGTCATAACCGGAGGTCCACCATGACAGCTGAGCAGCTCGATTTTGTCCCCTTTGACGCCGACAACCACTACTACGAAGCGCTCGACGCATTCACTCGACACGTACCGGCCGCTATGCAGCCAAGAGTCGTCCAGTGGATCGACATTGGTGGACGTCAACACCATCTGGTGGGCGGAAAGCTGTGCAAAGCGGTAGCCAATCCGACGTGGGATCCGATTGCCAAACCCGGAGCGTTACGCCCCTATTTCGAAGGAAACCCCGAACGTCTCAACCCTCTCGACATGCTGAAAGATCGAGAGCCGTTGCCCGCCTATTACATGGACCCGGCCGAGCGGGTGAAGGTCGTCGAGCAGCAGGGCCTGCAAGCAGTGTGGCTATTCCCGACGTTGGGCGTGCTGTACGAAGAACTCATCAAACACGACACTGCCGCGGTTGTCACCCTGATGCAGGCTTTCAACCAGTGGATGCACGACGACTGGACCTACAACTTCGACAACAAGATTTTTGCCGCTCCCTACATCACGTTTGCCGATGTCGATGCGGCCGTTGCCGAGGTCGACAAAGTTCTGGGCCTTGGCGCCCAGGTTTTGGTGATGCGCCCCGCTCCGGTCACCACGGCCACTGGCGTGTTGTCGCCGTTCAACGAAGCGTTTGACCCGGTCTGGGCTCGCATCAACGAAGCGGGAGTCACGGTGGTGATCCACGCATCGGACGCCGGCTATTCGTCCAATGGCTACGCCGACGACCGGTTTTCTTCGGTCGGTATGGGCAGCGGTGCCGGCCCCAACTTGCGGGGTTTCGCCATCGAACGAGCCGCTCAGGACTGGCTCATCCAAGCGATCTTCGAAAAACTTTTCGACCGATTCCCGAACCTGCGGGTTGGTTCGGTCGAGAACGGATCAGACTTTTTGGCGCCAATGTTTCGCAAGTTCGATCAAACGGCCAAGAAGTCGTACTGGTGGTTCAAGGATCATCCGATCGACACCTTCAAGAAACATGTCTGGATGAATCCGTTTTGGGAGGATGACGTCAACGAGGTTGTCGAATTGATGGGCTCGGATCGGGTCATCTTCGGTTCGGATTGGCCTCACATCGAAGGCATGCCGTCTCCGCTCGACTACGTGGTCGAGTTGAAGAACTTCGACCCCGAGCAAAAGCGGCAGATCTTGCTCGACAACGTGAGCTTTCTCAACACCCCCCAGCCCCTCTAGCTCGACGGTGAAGCGGCCATGACCGATCAACATCAGGACCACTCGGGGTCGGGTCGGGCTCTTTGGGGCGCAACCGCGGCCAACTCGGTCTTGTTGGTGGTTCAAGTCGTGGGGGCGGTCACCTTCGGCTCGGTCGCGTTACTCGCCGACTCGGTCCATCAGGCATCCGATGTCGTGTCGCTGTTATTGGCGGTGGTCATCGCCTCGCTTGTCGCCCGACCGGCGTCGAGTCGCTACACGTTCGGGTTCCGGCGCGCCGATGCTCTGGGTGGACTGGTTCATGCCGCGCTGTTGATCGCTGGCGCGGCCTTTGTCGGTCTCGAATCGGTCGACCGATTCAGTGGCGACCACCAAATCGACGGTCTCGGAGTCATCATTGTTGCCATCGGCGGCCTGATCGTGAACGGCGCGACGGCCCGCTGGTTGCACGGTGCCCATGGCCATTCCCTCAACGTCGAAGGGGCGGTGCTGCATTTGGTCGCCGACGCTCTCGGTTCGTTGGCGGTGCTGATCGGCGGCATTGCCTTTGTGATCACCGACGAGCCGCTGGTCGATGCATTGGCGTCGCTGGTGGTGGTGGTTTTGATCATCGGCTCGGCGATACAGCTCACGCGGTCGTCTCTGCACGTTTTGTTGGACGGCGTGCCCCGCGGGGTGGACGTGGACGAACTCCGCCTGCTGCTCCTCGACGACCCGATGGTCACCGAAGCTCATCACCTGCACGTGCGCACACTTGACGGCTCGACGCTGAGCCTCACCGCCCACGTTCAAGTCGACACCGAAGACCTTCACCAAGCTCAGGTTGTAACCGATCGTCTTGGGGTAGCCCTCGCCGTGGCGGGCATCGGCCACGTCACCCTGCAGGCCGAATGCCATCCATGTGACGACGCCGACTGCTGAGCACCTGATAGCTCGCTCGGCTTTTACTACATGTGAACGCTCGCTAACATAGGAACATGTCGGAGATGAGCGCTGAAGAAGTCCGGGCCGAAGTAGAAGCGTGGCTCGACGCCAACTGGGATGAAGATCTCACAGTGGGCGATTGGTGGGACCGCTTGGGTCCGTCGGGTTACGCCCACCCGATTTTGGCCGAGAATGCCTATGGCAAAGGCTGGGGCCGGACTCAAGCTGCGGCCGTCATGGCCACGATGGCCGATCGGGGAGTTATGGGTCCGCCGAGCGGTCTCGGCCGCATGCTGGCCGCACCAACCATCGCCACCCACGGGACCCAAGAACAAATCGACGAGTTCATCCCGCCGATCCTTGATGGATCGGTCGGATGGTGCCAGCTGTTCTCTGAGCCGGGCGCCGGTTCAGACCTGGCGGGGCTCAGCACCAAGGCCGAAAAAGACGGTGACGAATGGGTCATCACTGGCCAAAAGGTCTGGACTTCAGGCGGTCAGATAGCCGATATGGGCATGCTCATCGCCCGAACCGATCCCAACGCTCCCAAACATCGGGGCATTACCTGGTTTGCCTTCGACATGCATCAGCCCGGGGTTGTTGTGCGCCCTTTGGTTGAGATGACCGGCTCCGCGATGTTCAACGAAGTGTTCATAGACGAAGCTCGCGTGCCTGATGCCAACATCATCGGGGGGCTCAACCAGGGATGGGCCGCGGCCAATACGACCTTGATGTTCGAGCGAGCATCGCTTGGCTCGGCGGGCAAGACTCCGCCCAGTGCTTCAGGTTCGGGGATGCGAAGCGTTCGCCACCGTCAGGTGAAGGAGTTCATCAACAAGGTTGGTGGCGAGGCCGGTTTGCCCCCGATAGGGATAAGGCTCTGGCAACGATTCGTGGACGTCGCCAGAAAGTCGGGACGCCTCGACGACGCCGTGCTGCGACAAGAACTCACCAAGCTCTACACCCTCATCGAGGTCAACCGCATGTCTGGTCTGCGAGCCAAAGACCCGGGGCAGCGCACCGGCGCCGAACCCAACATTGGCAAGCTGGTAATGAGCGACCTCTTTCGAACGTTCCGCGAGGTCGGCAATCAGATCATCGGCGCCGACGGCATGCTCAAGGGGCCGGATGAGCCTCAGACCGACGGGGTCATTGCCGAGCTCACCATGTTCTCGCCCGGCCCGTCGATTTACGGCGGCACCGACCAGATCCAGCGAAACATCATTGGCGAACGAATCCTCGGTTTGCCCCGCGAACCGGGGCCGGGCAAGGACACGCCATTTCGGGACCTGCCGAAGAACTAAAGCCAGTAGGCGCGCGTTGTGGCGTAGCTGGGGCACAATCGTGCCATGGCCAAGCCGGAACCGATCGTTGCGATTACCGCCGATGGGGTAGATCTCACCGCGTCGAGTTATGGCGCGAAGGCGGTTGGGCTTCAGAAGCTGATGCGGCTCGGCTTGCGCGTTCCGCCGGCCTTCGTCGTGTCGGTCGAGGCCGCGCCGGCGGTCGCCAGCGGTGATCATCGCCCTTTGCTGCAATCGACCGTGGCGGCGCTCGCGGCGAGCAAGGACGATCGGTTGGCAGTTCGATCCGGAGCCGAGTTCTCTCTGCCCGGTGCCTTCGAGACGATGCTCGACGTGGTGCCCGAAGTAACTCAAGCCGCGGTTGCCGCAGTCGTCGAGTCGAGTCACGGTTTACGGGTGTCCACTATTGCCGCGGCTATGGGCCACGACCGCGTGCCGGAAACTGCGGTGGTTATTCAGCGCCAAGTTGACGCCACCCTGGATAGCCGTTCGGGGTCGGGCGCCGCCAGTTCGCGTCATCCGGTAACCGGCGTGCGGGGTGTGAACGGCTCGTTTGTTTGGCAAACCAGCGGCGACGCGGTGATGGCGGGCACGGTGCCGGTGATGGCGCTCGATGCGATGGCGAGCCGTCTGCCGGATGTGTTCGAGGAGCTCTCGCAAGCCCTGGCTCGCTTGGACCGTGAGTTGGATTCGGCGGTCGAGCTCGAGTTCACCGTCGAGTCGGGGGTGCTGTGGCATCTCCAGCTGCGTCAGTTCGTGGTCACGCCACCAGATGCCGATCAGCTTCCGGGCCGAGCCGAAGTGCTGGCCTCGGGATTGGCAGCGTCGGCGGGGATCGGTTACGGATTTCTACACGTCGACGTTGACGATGCGCTCGACGCCATCGAGGCCGGTCAGCCGGTGGTGCTCGCGATCGAGACCAGCTCGCCTGCCGATGTCGGAGCGATGACCAAGGTCGCCGGGGTGATGACGGTTCTGGGTGGTCGGGAGAGCCATGCAGCGGTCGTAACCCGATCGGCAGGTGTTCCGGCGGTGTTGGCTGTTCAAGGGCTCGAGATCGGCGCCGATCATATTGTGTTGGGAGGCCGTCGGGTTGATGCCGGGACCGAGCTTTGGGTGGACGGCACAACCGGCCGAGTCGCGGGACTGAGGTCGAGACCGTGACCAGTCCCGCAGAGCAATCGCCCAATCTTCGAGCGGCTTATTCGCTCCAGACCCCCGACGACAATCGTCGCTTGTACGCCGAGTGGGCCGACAACTACGATGAAACGTTCGTGGCGGCAACCGGCTACGTCTACCACCAACAGGTTGCGCAGATATTTTCGGCGGCGGCGGCGGCCGTCGCTAGCCCGGCCGGCCCGGTACTCGATGTCGGCTGCGGTACCGGACTAGTGGGCGTCGCTCTCGCGGCCCAACTCAAAGATGGTGTCACCGCTGTTGACGGGGTGGACATCTCGCCGGAAATGCTCGAGCAGGCCGCGACCACCGGCGTTTATCGGCGATTGTTCGAAGCCGACCTCACGGTCGGCATCGATATTGGCGACAGCACCTACGCCGGGCTGGTGTCGGCCGGCACGTTTACTCATGGCCATCTCAGCGCCGACCCTCTAAGCGAGTTGATCAGAGTCGGCCGGCCCGGAGCAGTAGCGGTGATTGGCGTGAACGCCGCTCACTGGGAAGATCACGGCTTTGCCGATTGGTTCGAGGACGCCGCGGCGCGTTCGGTAGTGTCGGAGATCTCGATACGCAAAGTGCCGGTTTACGCTCGGTCCGATCCCGACGATCCTGATCAGAACTCCAACGTCGTCACCTTTGTGATCGGGTAAGCCAGCCGACCAACTGCGACTCTACGAGCGCGGCTCGAGCACCATGAAACTCCCGGTGGCGCTGGCCAACAGCCGCTGCTCGCGGTCGCGTGCTTCGGCCTGAAGGTGCACGATCTTTTTGCCGGCGTTGATAACCGCCGCGTGAGCAGTCACCAAACCATCGATTGCGGGGCGCATGAATCGGGTGTGGATCTCGATCGTGGTGCAGAGCTGACCAGGATCAACGACGGCCATTGTTGCTGCGCCCATGGCAGTGTCCATCAGCGCGAACAACACCGACCCGTGGGCGACCCCGTTGGGGTTCGTGTGACGATGCCCAAGATCAAGGCGGACCCAAGCTTCTTGATCGCCGTGCTCAATTTCGAACCCGAGAAGGTCCTGCAGCGGGAACTCGGCGGGCGAGGTTTCTTCTGCTTCTTCTTCTGGGGTCAAGACGTTGCCGATGGATTGGGGATCTCCATCACTTCATCACCGGCCGGCGAATCTTCCCACTTGATGATGTCGATCTCTTCGAACTTGGTTCGCAGCCAGCCATCGCCCGCGTCGAGTAGGCCCAGTTTTTTGCAGTTGGGCACGATCTTGGAAAACAGCAGGCCCTGTAGTTCTTTTTGCGGGGGCAACGAGAGGATCGTGTCCATTACCCACTTGTGGTCGACGCCCAGGGCGCTCCACATTTCTTCGTTGATGGTTCTGCGACGCATGTGTTGCACCGCGGCAAAGCAGAACTCTTGACGGTCGCGGATCTCGGCGGCGCTCATGTCGGCGTAGTGCTCTTGGAGCGACATGATCCCGAAAGCTACATGGCGGGCCTCGTCGGCCATCACGTAACGCAGCAGGTCGGCCAGGAGCGGTTCGCGGGTCGAATGACGCATCATGCCGAAGGCCGAGAGGGCCAACCCCTCGATCACGACCTGCATTCCGAGATAGACGATGTCCCAGCGGTCGTCGGTGAGAACTTCGGCCAGGAGTTGATTGAGGTCCGGGTTGATGGGGTAGGTGCCTTCGAGTTTCTCGTGCGCGTATTTGGCGAAGACCTCGACGTGACGGGCTTCGTCGACTACCTGGGTCGACGCGTAGTACTTGGCTTCGATCCACGGCACACTCTCGACGAGGCGGCTCGTACACAACAGTGCGCCTTGCTCGCCATGGAGGAATTGGCTCATCGATGCCTTTTGGCTTTCGATGGCGAAGTTGAGGAACTCCTTTTCGCCCCAGCTGGCGATGGGTGAGTTGGGTACGTCCTTTAGCCGTCGGGCTTGCCAACCAATGGGGAAGTTTGTTGCCTGCGCGCCCTCGACCACCTCTTTTTCGGGATCGACATCGATCGACCAATCGAGATCGGTGGTGGCGTTCCACTGGTTGGCTTTGGCCTTTTCGTAGAGCCGATCGAGGCCGTCGCGCCCCCGCTCGTAGTCCCACGTGAAGGTTGTTTCGAACGCCGCGTCAAGCGATGCCGATGGTGTGTCGATCGTCAACATGACTGACACTGTAAGCCAGCGCCTGGAGAAAGGGTAAACCCCTATGGCAAAGCGCTGTTCACCAAGACCCGCCGCCGCCTCCGCCTCCTCCTCCACCAACGCTACCTCCGAAGCCGCCGCCCGAAGATCCTGGGGAGGTCGATGCTCCTGTCGAAGCGGCCGAGACGTGAGAACCAACTGCGACAAACAGCAGGTCGTTTCGGTAGGAGTGAGCGAACGACGGATTGGCCGCCTCGTGGGCCCGAACCGCTTTGGTCCATGCGTCTGATTCGCCGAGAGCAACGGCCCAGGCGGTGTACTGGCGTAGCACCCCACGCGTGGCGGCCTCGTCTACGTGGCGGGCTTCGGACGTCGCGAGAAAGCGGCGGAACGATTCGACTCGTAGCCACAGAGCGCTTCCAAGCTCGGTCCGCCTCAGCAACTCGAAGGAAGTAGCGGCCAACGCGACGGCGGCCCCGAACACCGCTGCGCCAATGCCAACGAGAATCAGCCAACTTGGGTCGGTGCGATTAGCGAGCGCCGCGCCCGTGAGGGTCGACGCGATTCCCAAGATCACGCCCACCGCGGCCAGCCATCGGGCCCGTCGCCGGTTCTTGCGACCACGAGGATCCCAGTGCGCTGACCCGTGGAGCCAATCGGAGAGGTCATCCTTTAGACGCTCCCAGCCCTTCGAGAACTTGGAGTCGTACCCATCGAGTTGGAACTCGGCTCGGTTCTCGAACATAGCGCTCAGAATCGGCGCCACGGCTGGATCAGCGACCGCCGTCCCGCGCCGCAAGGTTGGACTTTGGTCGCCTTCTATCTCGATCTCCTGGCGGATCGCCGACTCGAGAAGCCACGCCGACAAGTGTTGGTCGAGCACCTTTTCTTCGATCAGGATTCCCCCTTCTACTGAACTCATATCTCGGGGCGGTTCGAACTCGAGGGTTGCCATTTGCGCCAGATCTTTTTCGTCGACACGAGAACTGGTCAGGCCTTCGGTTGTTTCGGCAAACGCCGCGTCGGCCGCGCCGCCGTCCCACACCCGGTCGCGACCGGCTCGGCGGGCGAAGAGGGTGGCGGCGATTGCCGCCAAGAGAGCCGAAATCAGAGCGACCAAGAACGGGGACAGAAGCCCAGAACCTGGATCGACCATCTCGCCGCTCGGCGCAACGAGGGGCTGGCCGGTAGCGCTGGGTGCGGACAGTCGTCCCGAGAGGGTCACGCCGTCGCCCGTAGCAAGCCCGTCGATCGTTGTAGTCCACTGCCCGCTACCGTGTTGGTCGATTGCGCACGGTTCTGCGTCCCCTCGGGTGCCGGTCGCGCACTGAGGCATGGTCAACGCGCCGGCGCCGGCCAGTTCGATGTGAACGTTGGAGATCCCGACGTCGAAGCGGGTGCCGATGGCGTCCCAAGCGAACGTGCCATCGCGCAACACGGCCTCGCGGTTGACGACGTAGTCGATGCGGTAACGGTGTCGCCCCGAGATGGTCCGATTGGGATCGCCGATTCGGATTTTGGTTTCGACGGAGCCTTCGGTGATCTCGGTGTCGACGGGCGCAGTTGGCGAACTGACCTCGACACTGTTGGCCGAAACATCCGGAATATCTCGGAATATGCCGTGCCGTTGCGAAGGTCCGAAGTCGTAGTCGATTACCTCGGTGACATGCAGACCCGAGTCGGTGAGCACCCCGCCGACCCAATAGCTGGTGATGCGCTCGGAGTCGCCACCAGCGGCGGCGGCGAGCGATAGCAGGCCGGCCAAAACGGCGGCCCCGATCGAGATGATCCAAGCGATTCTTCGGCGGCGAGAAATTGACATGGGTTCACGCTAGAGGGTCGCGAGTCGCCCGCGGGGTAACGTCGGCGGCCGTGGATATGTCCGACACTTTTCTATTGTTGATAGGCGGTTTTGTGGCCGCGGTGATCAACACGCTCGCGGGCGGTGGTTCGCTAATTACCGTGCCGCTGCTTGTTGTGGCCGGCGCGCCAGGCACGGTGGCCAACGGCACCAACCGGGTCGGAGTGCTGGCCGGTACTTTCAACGCGTCTCGAATGTTTCAGAAACTTGGCGTTGAGGGCATGAAGGGCATCGGCGGGATCCTCGGCCCGGCGGTCGCCGGAAGCATCCTCGGTTCGGTCGTCGTGAGCCGGTTGGCCGACGACGCGTTTGAGCAGGTCTTCGGGGTCTTGATGATCCCGATCTTGTTGCTGTCTCTACGCAAACCCAATGCGGCCTCGCTTGCCGAGCGACCGCCCTGGCCGCGGTGGCTCTCGACTGGCGTGTTTTTCGCGGTCGGTCTGTATGGCGGCGCCTTCCAGGCTGGCGTTGGCTTGCTTCTAATAGTCGCCTTGGCCCGATCCGGCGTCGACCTGGTTCTGGCCAATCACATAAAGGTCATCACCACCTTCGTGTTCACCTGCTTTGCTCTGCCGGTGTTTCTCCTCGATGGCCGCATCGATTGGAACCTTGCACTGCCTCTGTCGGTGGGGTTTGCCGGCGGCGCATGGGTAGGCGCCCACATCACTGTTGCCGGAGGCGAACGGGTAGTACGCCCGGTGCTGATTCTCGCGGTGGTCGCTCTCTCGGGCCGTTTGGTCGGCTTGTATTAGCACTATGACGACGTTCTCTCGCGAATTTGCCCGCTCGTTACCCAAAGCCGAACTACATGTTCATCTCGAAGGCTCGGTCGATCCAGCCACGATGCTTGCTTTGTCACAGTCCCACGGCGTGACGCCGCCGTCCGACACCGAGGACGGGATCCGACAGTGGCTGAAATTTGACGGCTTCCCGAGCTTCCTCGAGCGTTACTTCTTTGTGTGTGGCTTGCTGCGGTCCGGTGAGGACTTCAAGACCATCACCGAGTCGTACTTGATGGCGGCTCACCAACAGGGATGTGTGCACGTCGAGTTCCACGTCTCCGCGAGCTATCACATTGTCGAGAGTGGCTCGGATTGGTCCGAGATCCTTCAAGGCGTGGTTGCGGGCTGCGACCAAGCCGAAGCTGATTTTGGGATCTCGTCGTTGCTCTTGCCGGATCTATCGCCCCATCTCGGCGCGGACGCGGCCCATAAGGCCCTCGACGTTGTGCTGGCCGACCCTCACCCTCGTATTACCGGGATCGGTATGGGCGGCCCGGCCGACAATTGGCGCACCGAAGACTTCGGCTCGGCCTTTCGACGGGCCCGTAACGCGGGGCTGCATTGCGTGAGCCACGCCGGCGAGCATGGCCCGGCCTGGGAAGTCGATCACGCCATCGACGAGTTCGGGGCCGAACGCATTCAGCACGGGATCGGAGCGGTCACCGATCCCGCCACGTTGGCACGACTTGTTGACCAGGGGATTGCCTGCGACGTTTGCCCGGCCAGCAACGTGGCTCTCGCTGCCGTGCCTTCCCTCGAGGCCCATCCGTTGCCCGAGATGCTCGCCGCCGGCGTCACAGTGACGCTTGGGTCCGACGATCCACCCTTGTTCTCCACGAATCTGCTCAACGAGTACGAACACGCGTGGAACCTGGCCGGGTTGAGCGAGGAAGGGTTGGCTGAGTTGGCCGAAAATTCTTTGGTCGAATCGTTCGCGGCTCCGGAGCGTGTCGAAGAATGGCTCACGTAATCCACGCCGGCCAGTCGAGTTGGGCCACACTGTTGCGATGGAGCACCTCACCACAGAACAGCTTGAGGCCGGGCTAGGCCACGTTCGGGCATCGCCGGCGGACAACGGCACTCTCGAGCTGATCGTGCAACGCCCCGAGGTCGAAGCGAGGGTTGTGCTCGACGAAGCCGAACTCAACCAGGCCGAAGGACTCGCCGGCGACAACTGGAACCAGCGGGCGTCCAAACGGACCGAAGACGGCGGACCGCACCCCGACATGCAGCTCAACCTCATGAATTCGCGGATCCTGAGCCTGATTGCGCAGTCACCCGAACGCATGGCCTTGTCTGGTGATCAACTCGTTGTTGATCTCGACCTCAGCGATGCCAACTTGGCGCCGTGGACCAAGCTGGCCATCGGGTCGGCGGTCATCGAGATCACCGATCAACCTCATAGGGGCTGCGCAAAGTTCACTAAGCGGTTCGGGCTCGACGCCCATCGCTTCGTCAATTCGGAGCTGGGCGAAGAGCTGCATTTACGAGGCGTGAATGCGCGGGTGATTACGCCGGGCACGATTCGTCGCGGCGACACCATCACCAAACTTTGAGCGAACTCTCGCGAGCCCCCGGAGCGATGCTCGTTCTCGGGACGGGCGTAGTGTTCAGTTTCGGGGCGTTGTTTTTCCGCGCTACTGACGACATAGGTCCGTGGCAATACCTCACGTTTCGGGGTCTCGGGGCTGCGGCAGTGGCCGTGCCGTTCTTCTTGTTCAAGAACCGTCGAAATCTGCGCGCTTCGGTCGCGGCGATCGAGCGCGTGCATCTGGGTGCCGGAGTGATGCTCGGGGCGATGTTGTGTGTCTTCATCGTTGCTCTTTCTCAGGTCGACACGGCGTTCATCTTGTTCTTCCAGACTCTGGCGCCGATCGGGTCCGGAATCTTCTCGTGGCTGATCCTGGGCGAGCGGATGTCGCGCCAAGCCCGGATCGCGACCGCCATATCGTTGGCCGGCGTCACCGTCATGGTCGCCGGCGGGCTCGACGCCGGGGTCGGTTGGTCGATCGTGCTCGTGCTTTCTCTTCCCACGATGCTTGGCCTGTTCCCGGTTCTGATCAGGTCAGGGTCCTCGATGGACCCGATAGTTCCGGTGATGATCGGTGGCACGGTCGCCGCGACGATCAGTTTCTTCGTGAGCGTCGCCGGACCAGGGCTCGACGTGTCGGCGCACGACATGTGGCTCGGGCTGATCGCTGGCGCCGCGCTCGTTGGTATCCCTGTGCCGTTCCTCAACCTCGGCCAGCGGGCGGTGCTGGCACCCGAAGCAAACCTGCTGTTGATGACCGAGATCGTCCTTGCTCCGATATGGGTGTGGCTTGCCTACAACGAGCAGCCCACGGCCGCCACCATGGCGGGCGGCTTGGTCATCTTGCTAGCGGTCGTGTGGCTGACGTTGGAGGCCATCAAGTCGGCCCGGGCGCCTAGGACGAGCAGCTAAGCATCGAACAACCGGGTCGGGTGCGGGCCCAGTCGGGCCGTTTCTGAGCGAAGCGCTCCTTGCCCGGCTGCTGTTCGTATGGACTGCGCAACACGTCGAGTAGTTCGCTGATCATCGCCGCGTCGCCGTTGGCGGCATCGTCAATAGCGAGTTGGGCCAGATAGTTGCGCAACACATACAACGGGTTGACGGCGTTCATCGAGACGCGCCGGTCGCCATCCGTTCGTCCGCTTTCGGTTATGCGCTTGCGGTAGTCGCGCAACCATGTTGTGGTTGCGGCGCGGATGTCGCCGACAAGTTGTTGGGGCTGGTAATAGGCATCGGCTAGCGGGGCCAGAAGATCTTCGTCGAGGGGCTCGTCTACCGAGTCGGACACGGCAACGTCGGCGAGCCCCCGAAAGAACAGCGTCATGTCGGTCTCGATCGTGGCCAAAATTTCGAGCAGCGACGTGACAAGCTGCGGGTCGCGTTCGGCATCGAAGTCGGGGATGCCCAACTTGGCCACCATCATTTCGATCCACTTTGTGTTGAAGGCCGCACCGTAACTGTCGAGGGCGTCCTGTAGCGGTTCGACCTCGCCAACGAGTGGGTAGATAGCGTTGGCCAGTTGAGTCAGGTTCCACTGGCCTATGTGGGGCTGAGCGCCAAATCGGTATCGCTTGTGTTGACGGTCGGTGGTATTGGGGGTCCACCCTGGGTCGTAGTCCTCGAGCCAGCCGTACGGTCCGTAGTCGATTGTGAGCCCGTGGATCGACATGTTGTCGGTGTTCATCACGCCATGGACGAAACCGACTCGTTGCCAGTGCACGATCATTTCGGCGGTACGGCGGGCGATCTCGGCCAACCACCGAACGTAGGTCTCCGGCGATGGTTGGCCGAGCTCTGGGAAGTGGGTGCTGATGGTGTGGTCGGCGAGCGCCTTGAGAGTGCTGGTGTCGTCACGGGCGGCAAAGATCTCGAAGCTGCCGAAACGAATGAACGACGGAGCGACCCGACACACAACCGCACCCGGCTCGTAGGCCGCGTTGCCGTCGTAGAACATGTCGCGCATCACCTGGTCGCCAGTGGTGGCCAAACTCAGCGCGCGGGTGGTCGGAACACCGAGGTGATGCATTGCTTCGCTACAGAGGAACTCTCGCACCGAGCTTCGCAGCACGGCGAGACCGTCGGCCGAGCGCGAGTACGGAGTTGGTCCCGCGCCCTTGAGTTGCAGCATGTGGCGATCGCCTTGGGCTATGACCTCGCCGAGGGTGATGGCGCGGCCGTCGCCGAGTTGGCCGGCCCAGTTACCGAACTGATGGCCGCCGTAACAAGCGGCGTGAGGGTCCATGGCGTCGAGGGTCTGGTTGCCCGAGAAAACCTGCACGAACTCGTCGCGGTCGACCACGGCGGAATCGAGACCCAGCATTTCGAGGACCTCAGAGGAGTAAGCAAGGAGCCGAGGAGAGTGGGTCTGAACGGGCCGGACGCGGCTGAACGCGGCATCCCTGACCTGCCTTGGTCGGTTGAGGTCGCTGGGGTCGGCAGGCAACGAGGCGGTGAAGCTGTTGTCGAAGGTCAGGTCTTGGAGAGTCTGAGCCATCCGTCCAGACTACGGCCACCGCGCCGCCGAGGCGATGGCACGTGACACTATTGGGGATGCGCAAACCATTAGCGAGTGACTCGGCGACGGCCGTGGGACCTTATAGCCATGGAATCGTTGCCGATCCGTTCGTGTATCTGTCGGGCCAGACTCCGCTCGATCCCAACACCGGCGAACTGGCATTGGGCGGGATCGGGGCCCAAACCAACCAATGTCTCGACAACCTGTTTGGTGTCTTGGCCGCCGACGGACTTGACGAGTCCGACGTGATCAAGTGCAACGTGTATCTCACCGACATGGCCGACTTTGCCGACCTGAACGCCGCCTATCTTGGCCGTTTTGTTGCGCCGTACCCGGCCCGGACCACGGTGGGCGTTGCGGCCCTGCCTTTGGGGGCCAGCGTCGAGATCGAGATCGTGGCCCGACGGCGATGACAACGCTCGACGCTCGACCCAGCCCGCTATCGGCCGAATTGGCGCAAGGCCTGCGCCGGTCGGGTGCGCTGAGCCTGCCCCCGGCTTGTTACCACGACCCGGCGGTTGCCGAATTTGAGGCTGACGTGATATTTCGGCGCGGGTGGGTCGGGGTTGGCCGTCGTGACCGATGGTTGGCCCGCGGCGATTTCTCAGCTGTTGAGGTCGGCGGGGTCGCGGTGCTGATCGCGCTCGACGACCAAGGCGAGCTTCGGGCATTCAGCAACACGTGTCGTCACCGAGGGTCACAACTGGTCGAGGGAGACGGCAACTGCTCTCGGATCCGGTGCCCTTTCCACGCGTGGACCTACGCGCTTGATGGTCGACTCGTGGGTGCGGCGAGCATGGCCGAGACACCCAACTTCGACAAGGCCGACTATCCGCTCCACGAGTTCGCTCTTGGCGAGCACGACGGCTTCGTCTTTGTTTGTCTCGCTTCTGATCCGCCGCCCTTTGGTGACTGGGTTGGAACGTTTTCGCAGGTCCACGAGTCTTGGCCGTTGGCCGATCTGGTGACGGTCCGACGTCGAGAATTCTCTGTTGAATGCAACTGGAAGGCCTTCGCCGAGGTGTTCAACGAGTACTACCACCTGCCCTACGTGCACTCGAGCAGCATCGACGGACTCTACGGTGAGCCCGATGACACCGACGACGTCTCCGGGGCGTTCACAACCCAGTTCGGCGTCACCGCCGGTACCGCAGGGCTGCTCCAAGACGATCAACGTCAGGCTCTGCCGGCAATGCCGGGCCTGTCGGGTCGCGATGCGACCGGCGTTCGTTACTCGTGGCTGTATCCCAACATCGTCACGGCGATCGGCGTTGATGCCATGTGGATGTACGAGATTTATCCCTCCGGACCCGACCGGTGCGATTGTGCCCAAGTGGTGTGCTTCCCGCAAAGCACCATCGATAGTGCCGGATTTTCTGATAAAGCCACGACCTATCTAGAGCGAATGGATGTGGCGATCAACGAAGATATTCCGGTGCTCGAGCGTCAACATCGCGGCTTGAGGTCGCCGTTCGCAGCTCAAGGACCGTTCTCTCATCTCGAACCCAGCGTGGCCAACTTTGCCCGCTGGTACGCCGAGCAGCTGCTGGGTACTGGCTGAACCGAAGCGCGGTCGGTTCAGCCAGGGACCGACATCTTGAACCGGTGCAAGAAGGCGGCGATTTGGGCTCGCGTCGCGGTGTCGTCTGGAGAGAACATACGGGCAGCAGTGCCCTTCGTGATTCCGCTCTCGGTGGCCCACTTGATGGCGTGGATCGCGAAACCATCGGGTTCGACGTCGTCAAATTTGAGTGGCGTGGTCATTGCGGGACGGCCCACCGCTCGCCATAGGAACGTAACGAATTCGGCTCGGGTCAGTGGAGTGTCGGGGGAGAAGGTAGTAGTCGATGTGCCGGTGGTGATCGCTCGTCCGGTCATCCACCTGACCGGTTCGAAATAGAACGAGCCGGGAGGTACGTCGTCGAAGGGAACTATGGAGTTTGATGGTGGCTTGTTGAAGAGTCGCCAGAGGAAAGTTGCGGCTTGGCCGCGGGTCACTGTTTCGTTGGTGCAGAAGCGCACCGCATCACAGCCGGTGGTGATTCCCTCGGCCGCCAACCACTCGATGTCGCTCGCGAGGCCGGTGTTCAAGGTGTCGCAGAATCGACGCCCGGGCGTGGGTGTGAAGTCGCCACAAACAATGTTTTGGGCGCCGACCCACACGAACTCCCAAGGTTCTGGCTCGGGCCCTCCAGGGGGCGCGCCGGCCGGGTAGCTCGGTAACCAGCCAAAGGTCTTGGCATTGGCCCAGTCGTTGGCGGCAAGCCATGCGTAGGCGTCGGTGGTGGCGAAATCGTGAAGGACCGACGAGCCCGAGCGGACATCGATCGCGTACCCGGTGTGGTGCTTTGAGTATCCAGGAGCGGCCGACAACTTTAGGAGTTCGTCGATGGCCGCGTCGGTTGTGTCGGTCATGAGACCAAGGAAGATTCGAGTTTGATGGCCAACGTCGCGGTAGCCGGACGTGAGCGAGATCGAGTGACCGGCCGCCGCGGCCGCTGCTTGCAGCTCCTCCCATGCAGCCGAGGCCCCGGCTTGGAGGAGGTATCCGTCGGTACGAACAAGCGGCCCGGACGCCTCGGGGCGTTGGCGATAGCCACGAGCCTCGGCTAGGTCTCTGATTCGGGCGTCGAGGACCGGGTCCGCGGTGATAGGCGGCGGGTCGCCAACGGGGAGCAGCCCCGGCAGGCGAGCGAAGTCGAACGAGGCGACGAGCTCGTCAGGGGTGTGACGGGTCGCGGCAACTGCGTCGCCAAGTGGATCAGCGGCCGAGGCGGGAGCGGCAGTGAGCGCGAAAGCAACGACAATCGCAAGTAGCGCTCGCCCGCGGAAGAGTTGATTCGTCAACATCGGCGCTGACGTTACCGAGTTTGGGCCCGGTCGCCGGGTACATCGTGGCGAGCGGCCTCGATCTTGGCGGTGGTCAACTTGGGAGCCGCGAAGACAAACAGCAGAATCTGCAGTCCGCCGGCGATGAGCCATGGTAGGCGCAGCGCTGTTTCGCGGCTGAGGGTCGTGTCGCCAACGGCCACGATCAGTCCGCCGGCGATGGCCCCGATAGGCATCATTCCCCAGGCAAAGAAGCGGTAGACACTGTTGACGCGGCCGAGCAGTTCGTCAGGGATGATGGTTTGGCGCAAGCTGACGGTGATGACATTCCACAAAACGCCCAGCAGCATGTAAACGGCAAACATCATCCAAACGAAAGGCCACCAGTTGGCGAACCCGATCGCCGCGGTGGATATCCCGCCGACTATCAACGTGAGCCATAGCGAAGGTCCGGTCCCGATCCGACGCGAGATTGACGAAGCCGACCAGCCGCCGATGATCCCACCCACCGCGCCGCCGGTACTGACCAGCGCGAACTCGGTGGCCGAGGTGTCGAGAACTTCTTGGGCGAACAGCACAAAGACCGAAGCCGTCATCATCCCGATGGCGTTGAGCAAACCCAAGATGATTGCCATGGGACGCAAAAGGTCGTGGCGCCACAACCAACCGAACCCCTCGGCTAGTTCGGTGCGCCACGGTTTGCGGTCTTGTACTCGAGGCGGGGGAGTGCGGGTTGCGGTCGGTATCAGCGCGATCAGCACGGCCGCCACCGCGAACGTGACGGCGTCCACAAAGAATGGGAGCGAGAAAGTCACGGCGATGAGCAAAGCGCCGAGCGGCGGGCCGGCGAAGGTGTTGGCAATTTGCTCGGTGCTCCATAACCGACCGTTGGCTTTCTCGAGCTGGTCGGACTCGACGATCGACGGCATGAAGGTTTGCGCCGCGTTGTCGTACAAGACCTCGCCGATGCCGAGAAGGGCGGTGGCGGCGAGCACTACGAGGTACAGCCCAACCCTCGTGTCGAAACCAAGATCGGCGTTGCTCAAAACGTCGGGACCCGGCAGCGAGTCCTGGGCGCCGAGCACGACCATCGCCACTCCAAGAGTAAGCGCCGCTCGGACCGCGCTGGCCGACATCATCAGCGTGCGACGGTTGTAGCGATCGGTTATTACGCCGGCCGGGAGGCTGAACAGAAGCCACGGGAGGCGTTGCACGACGCCGACCAACGCGATCAACAGCGGGTTGCGGGTCAGAGCGGTAGCGAGCCACGGATAAGCAATCATGGCCACGCCGTCGCCAAGGTTGGAGATGGTGCTGGCGCTGAACAGTTTGCGGTAGTTCGGGCCCAGCGCCGTGTTACTCATCCAACGATTGTGCCCTGCATTGCGACGGAGTCGCCGAGCTTTATCAGCCCCGGGAAGTGACGCATGGCCAGGATGCCGTCGATAGTGGCGTGATAGTCGACCGGTTCGCGGCCAAGATGGACCGGATCGTGGACTCGAGCAATGACCTGCCCAACCGAGATCGGGTCGCCGAGGGCCACGACCCACTCGATTAGGCCCTCGCTGTCACTGGTGATGTAGGCACCGTCGAGGGGAATGTCGAGAAATCGGGTGGGAGCCGGCTCGATATCGCCGGCGAGCACGCCGGCGTGCTTCAACACGTTGCGCACTCCTCGCAGAGTTATTTCGGCCCAATCGGGCCTGGTGGTACCGGTGCCGCCCAGTTCGGTGGTGATGAAAACCTTGCCGCTTTCTTCGACGAGCGTGTCCCACATGCCGAGCGTGTCGATCTCGACCAGCTTGCATGTGTAGGGCGCGGCGAAGGCCTTGGCGTACTCCCAGCCGCGGGCCTCGCTGGCTTTGTCGTCGAGGACGTGCGTGCAGGCCATCGGCACGAACTCGAGTGTCTTGCCTCCGTCGTGAATGTCCATCACGACATCGGCGAGCGGCAGGACGTAGCGGCCCATGAAATCGGCGATCTTTTCGGTCACGCTTCCGTCGGGACGGCCCGGGAAGGCCCGGTTGAGATTGACCTTGTCGATAGGAGAGGTGCGGGTGGCCGCCGCGAACGCCGGTTGGTTCATAGTGGGAACGGCGATAATGCGGCCGTTCACATCGGCGGCGTCGATCGTGCTGAGCATCCTCATCAGCGCCAGTGGCCCTTGGTATTCGTCTCCGTGGTTACCGCCGGTGAGTAGCACCGTTGGGCCTTCGCCGTTGGCGACCACCGATATGGGGATCATCACCGCGCCATACGCTGATCCGTCGTGGCTGTGGGGCAGCTTCAAGAACCCGTGTTGGATCCCCGCAGCATCAAAATCGACGGTTGGCGAGATGGGCGAGGCGATGTCGGTCACTTCAGTCCTTCACGAAGAGCTGTCGGGGAACGTTGGCCAGCGGTTCGCAGCCCGACTCGGTGATCAGGATCGACTCGGTGATTTCGAGGCCCCACGTTTCTTGCCAGAGCGCGGGCATGAAGTGAATTGTCATGCCCGGTTCGAACACCGTGGTGTCGCCGGGTCGGATGCTGATGTTGCGCTCGCCCCAGTCGGGGGGATAGCTGCACCCGATGCTGTAGCCGGCTCGGCTTTCTTTGTCGTAGCCGTGAGACCGCAGTTCGTCGATGAACGCTTTGTGCATGTCTTCGCACGTGTTGCCCGGTTTGGCGGCCGCCATCCCGGTCTGCATTGATGAAAGCAGCGCCGCTTCGGCATCGAACCATTCCTGAGCTGGTGTTCCCAGATGCACGGTGCGACACAACGGCACGTGATAGCGCTTGTGGACCCCGGCGATCTCGAAGAAGGTGCCGGTGCCGGTCTCGAATGGTTTGTCGTCCCACGTGAGGTGAGCGGCGGTGGCGTCGAGGCCGGTTGGCACTAGCGGCACGATCGCTGGATAGTCGCCCCCGTCGGTGTCGGTGCCAGAAATAGCGGCGTGATAGATCTCGGCGACCAGCTCGTTCTTGCGTAAACCCGGTTCGATCCGTTCGAGAATCCGCTCGTGCATCTTCTCGACAATCTGGGCCGCGACACGCATGTAGGCGATCTCTTGGGGCGACTTAACAAGTCGCTGCCAATTGACCAAGCTGGTCGCGTCGATGATCGAGGCGTTGGGTAGACCGGCCACGAGGCAGCCATGGGCCCGAGCCGAGTAGTAGTAGTTGTCGAGTTCGACGCCCGTGCGGTGAGCGGCCCAGCCCCGCGCCGTCAAGATTTCGGCGAGGTTCTCCATGGCGTGGCGTTCGGTCGACATCACGTAGTGATCGGCATATCCGATGATGTCGTCCGCTGGGAGATAAGTAGTGCGGGCAGCGCCGGGCGCGTCCATATTGCGACCGAACCACAATGGCGTGCCGGTCGGGCCGACTACGACGCACTGAGGGGTGTAGAACGACCAGCCGTCGTAGCCGGTGAGCCACGCCATGTTGGACGGATCGTGCACGATTAGCACTTCGAGCCCTTGAGCCTGCATCGCCGCTCTGGTCTTGGCGAGGCGGGCGGCGAACTCGTCGCGACTGAAATGAAGGTTTGGTTCGGTCATCAGATGTGGGCCAGCGCTTGGTCGAGATCAGACAGTAGGTCGTCAATGTTCTCGATGCCCGCGCTGTAACGAATCAGACCTTCGGGAATCCCTAGAGCGGCTCGTTCTTCGGCGGTGCATTCGACGTGGCTGGTGGTGGCCGGAGGGCCAATGATGGTTTCGACCGCGCCAAGATTGGCCGCGGCGTGAGCGAATCGGAGGTTGGGCAGGAACCTTCGTACCGCTTCGAGATCATCGCCGAGCCCGAAGCTGAGCATCGCGCCGAACCCTGACATCTGCGCGGCCGCGATTTCGTGGCCGAGATGGCTAGAGAGGCCGGGGTAGTTGACGACCGTTACTGCCGGATGTTCCGAGAGGTAGGCGGCGACGCGCCCGGCGTTGGCGTTTTGTCGTTCGATCCGCAGGTCGAGTGTCTTCATGCCTCGCAGAAGCAAATAGGCAGCCATTGGGTGCAGCGTGGCGCCGTTGATCTCGCGGTAGCCGTACACCTTGTCGATCAAGTCTTTTCGACCGACCGCTACACCACCAAGAGCGTCGGCATGGCCGCCAAGGAACTTGGTCGCGGAGTGCACGACCAGGTCGGCACCGAGTGAAAGTGGTTGCTGGTTGATCGGGGTCGCGAAGGTGTTGTCGACAACGACGATCGCCCCCGCGGCGTGACCGGCCGCGGTGAGCCTCGCAAGATCGAGCACCTTGAGCGTCGGGTTGGTTGGTGTCTCCAGGTACAGGAGGTCGCAGCCTTGACCGACGGCCGCCTCGATTGCCTCGGTGTCGCTGGTGTCGCACAGCACACACTCGATGCCGATCGCCGGCAAAAAGTCGCTGAATACCTTGCTGGTGCCCCCGTAAGTGTCTTTGACGCTCACTATGCGCTGACCGGGGCGAACCAGAGCATGCAAGGTGTTGCTAATGATCGCCATTCCGGTCGAGGCCGATGTGGCGGCCTCGCCGCCTTCGAGCAGACGAACCTTCTCCTCGAACACGGCCACCGTCGGGTTGGTGTTGCGGCCATAGATATGGCCCGGGGTTTTTCCGAGAGCGACATCGAGCCACGAGTCGAGATCGGGATAACCGAACGACACGCTGTGCACGACCGGCACTTGCGTCGCTCCGTCGCTGAACGTCTGGTTTTCGCCACCCCAAACTGCGAGCGTGGCACGTGAAGGTTGTTGAGTCATTCCGCCGAAGCTAGCGGGATGTCGCGGCCTTGATGAGCATCAACGTGTCGTACTCGAGTTCGGGCACCCGGCGACCGCTTGCTGCGAGGACGATCGAGTCGCTATGGCCGCGTTCGAAGGCCGCCGATTGACTGGCTAATCCCAGCGCCCACATTGCTGATCGGGCGATCGACCACCACAAAAACGCGGTTTCGTCCCACTTGCCGCCGGCCGTCTCATAACCGTCGCGCAGGGCTTCGAGGGACCCGAATCCTCCCACCAGCCGATCGTCGTTACCGAAACGCCACGTGCGAAGGCAAAGCCACGCCGGGTCGGCCATGGGGTCGCTCAGTTGGCACAGCTCCCAATCGAGCACCCCGGCCAGGCCGTTGGTGTCGACCACGAGGTTGCCGTTGCGAAAATCGCCGTGGATCAGAGCCACACGGGCGCGGTCAGGAGCATGGCGTCGCAGCCAGTTGAGGGCCAGTTGCACAGCCGGGCGCGGCTGGTCGAGTTCGTGCATGAGTCGTTCAAGCGAGTCGCAGTATGTGGAGGCCTCGAATCGGTCCAGTGGGGACGTGAGGCCTTCGACCGGAGCTTGATGGAGGCGGGCCAGCACCGCTCCACATTCGGCGGCGAGCGCTTCGCCGGCGGATTGGTCGAGAGATCGCAATACCTGGCGGGGGATGGTCAGCCCGTCCACGACCGATGTGACCATGGCCGGGGCGCCGATGCCGTCGAGTTCGTCGGTCCAGGCAATCACCGTCGGCACTGGCAGCCCGTGGGCGGCGGCGAGGCGGATAACGTCGGCCTCACGCGAGACCGGCGAGGCGGCGACGACGCTGGTGCTGATTTGGGCGACCGCCGCTGATCGGCCCCGAGGTCGGTCGATGTCGACGAACAAGGTGTGGCGTTGAGCGCCGAGCGAAGCTGCTCCGGCAATGGTTACTGGATCGCCGACGAGAACGCTGAGACCTCGCTCGATGGCGGCCGGGTCAAGCGTCGCCATAGCCGGGTTTGGCCACGTTGGCCCGACGGGATGCATCGGCCAGCAAAACTTCGAGCGCGGCCTGTTCGAATTGTTCGTCCGGTCGGGTGAGTTGGGCCGCCAGTTCGTTGGCTAGAGCGGCCAAATCGCCGTCGTGGCCCACTAGTTGCGCGAGGTCGCGGCGCGTTTGGTCCGAGTCGGCCGCAAGATCACGGGCAATAATCCCGCACAGGTTGGCGACGACGCGAACTTGGTACTGAGCCGGACCGTTCGTGGCCGAGACGACGTCGTGGCGAAGGGTGTGAGCCATGGCTTCCAACAACGCGATAGGGCCAGGCGAATCGATCACGCTCAGTCGATGCCTTCGAAGTTTGGTGCTCGCTTCTCGGCAAAGGCGGTCATCGCCTCGATATTAGCGGGCCCGCCCATCAAGATTCTGAACGCTTCGTTTTCGCGGGCATGAGCGGCCAGCAGCGCCGGCCGTAGCGGTTCGACGATCGTTCGTTTGGTCTCGACCAGCGAACTGATCGGTTTGGACGCAAGGGTGTGAGCGGCTTTCATAACCGCCTCGATTAGCTCGTCGGGTTCACACAGGCGAAACACCAGCCCCATGTCGGCGCACTCTTGAGCACTGATCCACTCCGAACTCATGAGCAGCCACGAAGCGTTCTGGCGGCCAACCAACGAAGGCATGGTCGTGCTACTGGCCAGTTCGGGGGCGACACCAAGGCTGGTGAAGGGGCATTTGAGGCGGGCCGTGGTCGACATGAAAACCAGGTCGGCGAGGCCGAGCACCGTGGCGCCAAAACCCAAACCCATGCCGTTCACCCCGAGGATCAGTGGCTTGGGAAAGTCGATGAGGGCTTTGGTCAGCCCGGGAAACCCGTGCACCGCACGATCGGGCTCGCCCATTGCTAGGTGCCCCATCTCGATTACGTCTTGACCAGCCGAGAAAGCGTCGCCGGTGCCGGTCAGCACAACGACGGCAACTCCTGGGTCGACGGCGGCCTCGAGGAATGCCTCGGTTGTGGCATCCCACATAGCGGCGTTCATGGCGTTCTTGGCCTCGGGTCGGTTGATTCG
>Ga0209992_10000548_pt1 | contig 49388 bp, 35 predicted proteins | sample 2SBtaG_2_FD_182564 | JGI IMG/M metagenome (GOLD analysis project Ga0209992, IMG submission 182564) | Deep subsurface microbial communities from Kolumbo volcano to uncover new lineages of life (NeLLi) - 2SBTROV12_ACTIVE470 metaG (SPAdes)... | ecosystem: Environmental > Aquatic > Marine >... | reverse complement strand
GAAGAAAACAACGCTGGTTTCCTGAGAGACAGGAATCTCATCGTGCGCATCAACGATCAGGAGGAAGTGATCATGCAGACAGAAGATCTGGCCTTAAGGGGCCGTCACAACGTGTACAACTCGCTGGCGGCAGCGGTTGCGGCACGTGTGGTGGAGGTCAGGAGTGATGTTGTCCGGGAAAGTCTTCGATCATTCGAAGGGGTGCCACATCGGCTCGAAGCCGTCCGCGAGGTGGACGGGGTTCGATACATCAACGACTCCAAAGCTACGAATGTGAATGCTCTCTGGTATGCGCTGGAGAGCTTCAGTGAACCGGTGGTCCTGATAGCGGGAGGCCGGGACAAAGGAAATGACTATGCCCCCCTCATCCCTCTGATGCAAACGAGAGTGAGGGCGCTGATTACGATCGGAGAAGCGGCCGAGACAATTGCCTCGGAGCTCGGAGAATATGTCGATGACAATGTGACAACCGAATCGCTCGAAGAAGCGGTCAAACTGGCCCACCTGCTGGCAAAAGAAGGAGACATTGTTCTCCTCAGTCCGGCCTGCGCCTCCTTCGACATGTTCGACTCCTATGAGGATCGAGGATCGTCATTCAAGCAGATCGTATCCAATCTGTAACAACCGCTAAGACAATCATGCAGATACTCACGTTGCGCGGTGAAGGCTCGGGGCCAGCGGACAAATTTGTCCTCTGGGCCATCATGATCCTGAGTGCGATCGGTGTGGTGGCGGTGTACAGCGCCATCGGGTATCTCGCTGCCACGAAAGGCGACGGTGATACAGAAACGCTTCTGTTCAAGCATCTATTCAGAGTTGGCCTGGCACTCGGTGCAATGGGAGTCTTCTCTGTCGTCAACTACCGGATCCTGGCTCGAATCAGCAGGGTCATGCTTATCGGCTCAATCCTGCTGCTCCTGGCTGTTCAAGTGATGGGCGTGGTTTCAGGGGGAGCGGCACGCTGGCTGAATCTGGCAGGATTCATCTTTCAGCCCTCCGATCTGGCGAAGGTATCCCTGCTGTTGTATGTCGCATCGCTACTGGCGCAGAAACAGATCTACATCAAGTCCTTTTCGCGCTCATTTGCACCCATCTTCCTCTGGATTCTGGTAACGATCGGTGTGATTGGAATCTCCGACCTCTCTACGGCTGCGGTCGTTCTGACGGCTGTTCTGGTGATGTGCTTTATCGCGCGTGTTAGCGTCCTGCACATTACGATGGTAGGTCTTCTGGGACTGCTTCTGGCCTATATGTTGCTTCTGACGTCGCCCGGACGAGCTGCCCGAATCGAATCTTTCGTAGGAATGAAGCTCTTCCCCAACACGGTGGCCGAAGAGGTCTTTTCCGACACGGGAGAAGGATTTCAGGCCTACCAGGCCAGGATTGCAATAGCACAGGGCGGGCTGATGGGCGTCGGGCCAGGGAAAAGCTCGCAACGCGACTTCCTCCCGGCACCCTACAACGACTTCATCTACGCCATCATTGCGGAAGAGTACGGATTGGTTGGAGCATTTTTCCTTCTGGCCCTCTTCCTGGTGATTCTATTCCGGGGGTTGCTGCGAATAGCGCGCTACGCCCCTGATCCACTCGGATTGTTTCTCGCGGTGGGAATAGTAGTAATGCTGACGCTGTATGGATTTGTCCACGCGGGAGTGTCGTCCAACCTGCTGCCCGTCACAGGATTGCCGCTACCATTCGTTTCCTACGGAGGGACGTCGCTGCTGGCAAATGGGATGATGGCCGGCATACTGCTCAATATTTCAAGACAGATCGGATAGTTGACCAACTCATCGATCATATCGAGCCGACGCGCACCTCGCATTCTACTTTCGGGCGGGGGAACGGGCGGGCATGTGTATCCGGCGGTCTCAATCGCCGACGCCGTTCGGGAAATCGAACCACGCGCTGTGGTTGAGTTCGCGGGATCGCGAACCGGCATCGAATGGAGACTCGTTCCGGAATCTGGATATGCGATCCACCATGTGACTGTACGTGGACTGGAACGCAAGCTGACCGCCCGCAATCTGGCGCTTCCCTTTGTACTCGCCAGGGGATTCAAGGAAGCCCGAGATCTGGTTCAGCACTTCGATGCGGATGTCGTGGTGGGAACGGGCGGCTATGTGGCCCTCCCAGTACTCCTCGCTGCTCGGAATCTGCACCGGCGCATCGCGATTCAGGAGCAAAACGCATTCATGGGCTTGACCAACCGGATTGCTTCACGATTCGCCGATCAGATTCATCTCGCATTTTCCGAGGCGACGCCGAAACGGCAGGCGATGCGGACCCGGATCACAGGAAATCCGGTTAGGGCGTCTCTCTCGAAACCAGGCAAGAACGAAGCGCGCGTCCATTTCAAGTTTACCGACGTGGAACGAGTCGTTTTTATGACCGGTGGGTCTATGGGAAGCCAGGCGATGAATGAGGCCATGGCGGCTGTTGTTCGAAGACTGCTCGCAAAGAAAGGTACCGGCGTGATCTGGCAGACAGGCGCCCGCTACTACGAAAGATTCAAGACTGCCGTACCCGATCATCCGAATCTGCGCCTCCTTGAATATGTGAACAGAATGGACATGGCATACGCGGCTGCAGATCTGGTTGTATGTCGAAGTGGCGCATCCACTTGTTCGGAATTGATGTTAACCGGAAAGCCGGCTCTTCTCGTGCCGTCTCCCAATGTGGCGGAAGATCATCAGACCAAGAATGCTGAGAGCCTGGTGCGGGCGGGCGCCGCGGAAATGATATCCGAGTCGAGTCTGCTCGATAACCTGCAAAAAACGGTGGAGACACTCTTGCAGCGACAGGCAAAACTGGAGCGCATGTCGAATGCCATCCGCGAACTCGCCCGACCCGACGCGTCGAAAGAGATCGCGGAGGATGTCCTCGGCCTGGCAAGGACCCGAATCAGATAACAATGGCTCATAACGGATCACATACCACGCCTCAGATCGGCACACGGAGCCCACGCCGGCAACCGTTGTTCGGGAGCATGCGACACGTGCATATGGTGGGTATCGGCGGAATCGGAATGAGTTCGATTGCCGAAGTGCTGCTCAGGCGAGGATACAAGGTCACAGGATCAGATCTGTCTGAGAGCGCCATCACCCGGCATCTTCAGGATCTGGGAGCACAGATTATTAAAGGCCACGAAGCATCGAATATTACGGGCGCCTGTGTAGTCGTTCATTCTTCAGCGGTAAATGCAGAATCGAATCCTGAAACGGTTGCTGCGGCGCGCAATCACATTCCTGTGATTGCGCGTAGCGAGATGCTCGGTGAATTGATGCGGATGAAGTTTGGCATTGGGATCGCCGGCACTCATGGGAAGACGACGACAACGACCATGGCAGGGCACGTGATTGGCGCCGGGGATTTTGACCCGACGGTCATCGTAGGTGGCAAAGTCTCGGCATTTGGGTCGAACGCCGTATCGGGCGAAGGCGACATCATTTTGATTGAAGCGGACGAGTACGACCGCACCTTCCTTCGCCTCACGCCCGCACTGGCCGTGATTACAAACATCGACGCGGATCACCTCGATTGTTACGAGGATCTGGAAGACATCAAGCGCGCTTTCGTTCAGTACGCGTCCAGCGTGCCATTTTTCGGGGCCGCCATCGTGTGCCTCGATGATCCGAACGTGCGGGAGATTCTGTCATTGATTCCTCGACGTGTCATCACCTACGGGACACTTCGACAGGCTCAGGTGAGAGCAGAAAACATTAGCCAGGAAGGCCGGCTGATGCATTTTGATGTGTATTCAAGCGAAGAAATGCTCGGACCGGTCACATTGAATGGTCCCGGAAAGCACAACGTCCTCAATGCCCTGGCCGCGATTGCCGTTGGCATCGAGTTGGACATGGATTTCGGAGATATTGCGCGCGGAATTCGGACATTTGAAGGTGTTGAGCGTCGGATGCACGAAATCGGAGAGGCTGGATCGATTCTGGTAGTCGACGACTACGCTCATCATCCGACCGAAGTGCGGGCCACACTCGAAGGCGCTGCAGGATGCTGGCCAGACCGCAGAATACTGGCCGTTTTCCAACCGCATCTGTATTCACGGACGGACCAATTCAGGGACGAGTTCGCACGGTCATTTTTTGATGCGGACGTGCTGGTCGTGATGGATGTGTACGGTGCACGCGAGGAACCCGTCGACGGAATTACAGGGGAGTTGATCGCCGAAGGTGCCCGCGCGAGTGGACATCCGGCGGTTCACTATGAAGCAGACCAATCACGACTGGTTTCGAAAGTACTTGAGATCAGCCGGCAGGGAGACGTCATCATCACGCTGGGAGCGGGCGATATCTGGCGCCTGAACAGGGAAATTTTTACCGAACTCGAAAGAGCCTCGAAGAACTGAATGAAACACGAGCAACTCACATTTGTGCAGAAACTGGCTGTGACTCTGGTCTTTATCGGAGTCTGCGCGGGTGGATACACGGGGTGGCGATGGGCGTCTCAGGTGACCGTCCACGAAGTCGCTATGACCGGATTGGTCAACGTTGCTGAAGACGAGATTCGAGAGATCATCCGCGTGGATACTGGTATGGTGATGTACGACATCAACACCGTTGTTCTGGAAGACAGAATCGCCCGACACCCCTGGGTGTCAGCCGTGAACGTGTCCAGAATACCGTCCGGTCGTCTGAGGATCCGCATTCTGGAGCGAACACCTGTGGCTGTGTTGATGGGCTCAGGAGGCAGACCCTCGACGTGGGTCGACCGAACTGGACAACGGATGCCCATGACGGGACGCGCCACGTACGATGTGCCTCTGATCACGGCTAACATTGGCATCTACCATCCGATGCAGCGGATAGAGCATGAGTCCACGCTCGAACTGCTGGATACCATTTCAAGGTTACCGTCCAACATGGATGCCATGATCTCAGAGTTTATCCGGACGAATGAAGGATGGGACCTCAGGCTTTCGCCGGCCGGAAGCGGGACTTCCATCCCTGTTCGGCTCGGACATGATGACTTCGAGGACAAATTTCGCCAATTGAAGGCATTCTGGGATGCAGAAGTACTGCAACACCAGAACAAACATTTTGAACTGATAGACCTCCGTTTTGACAGCCAGATCGTAGTCAGAGAACGCCTCAGGTAAGCGCTCTCCAACCATGAGTTATTAAAACAAAACTGAAATGAGTGATAAAATTGTCGTAGGACTGGATATCGGCACCACGAAAGTGTGTGCGGTGGTCGCGACATCGGATGAACTGGAACGGGTCCAGATTCTGGGAGTGGGCGTCTCGGAATCGGATGGCCTGAACCGCGGTGTCGTCGTGAATATCGACAAGACCGTTGCAGCGGTTCGCACCGCCATCGAGGAAGCCGAGAGGATGGCCGGCGTTACGGTCCGAAACGTGATTGTCGGAATCGCCGGCGACCACGTTCAAAGCTTTCAGTCGCGTGGAGTTGTGACGATTTCAAATCGCGACAGCGAAATTACCGAAGCGGATGTCCAGCGCCTGCTCGAGGATACGACGCACGTTGCCATGCCGGCAGATCGCGAAATCCTTCACGTGATTCCACAGGAGTTTATTGTCGACGGACAGGATGGAGTCGCCGACCCGGTTGGAATGAGTGGAGTGCGTCTCGAAGCAAATGTTCACATCATCACGGGACTCGTATCCGCGGCCAAGAATATCTACCGCTGTATCGAAAAGGCAGGATATCAGGTAGCCGACATCGTTCTCGAACCGCTCGGATCCTCATTCGCAGTGCTGCACCATGATGAAAAGGAAGTTGGGGTAGCGCTCATCGATATCGGCGGTGGAACGACAGACATTGCCGTCTTTGAGGACAACACCATTCGCCATACGGCCGTCGTTGCGGTAGCCGGAAACAAGGTTACTGACGACATCCGCAAAGGACTGGGCGTGATGCGTGATCAGGCAGAAGCCCTGAAATGCGAGTTCGGCAGCGCCATGGCAGAAATGTCACCCGAAGAAGAGATCGCCATCCCGGGAGTGGGTGGGCGAAATGAAAAACGGGTGGGTCGGTCTACGCTGGCCCAGATCATTCAGCCACGACTCGAGGAGATCCTCGAAATCGCGGCCATAGAAATTAAACGTAGCGGCTACTCCCGTCACCTCTCCGCCGGAGCGGTACTCACGGGAGGAGGCTCAATGGTGCCCGGCACCGCCGAGCTGGCCGCTGAAATATTGGGATTGGATGCCAGGATCGGTAGGCCCATGGGCCTCACCGCCGGGTTGGTCCAAGAGGTGTCAGATCCCAAATACGCCACAGGTGTGGGGCTCGTGCTTTACGGTCTCCGCCCCGAGATGATCGGAAATACGCCGTTTCGGACGAATCATCTAGATGATTCACATGCCGGAGATGGTCGACAGACGGTCGTCAGTGGAATAGTCGGACGCATGAAATCATGGTTCGATGAGCTTTAACCCGAAAACAGATGGAAGCGGGGTGCTCTCCCGAGGAAATCTGACTACAGCCAGGTAAGAACTACTGGAGGTTCACATGGACAATAATTTATTCAGCAGCCATTTCGCGTTTGACGACGCGGAAAACGAAGAGGCCAAAATCTGCGTCATCGGCGTGGGTGGTGGCGGTGGCAATGCTGTCAACAACATGATCAGCAAAGGAATCACAGGTGTTGATTTCTACGCTATAAACACAGATTCACAGGCGCTCGACAACAATCTGGCACCGTTCAAGATTCAGGCCGGACGCGGCCTGACGAAGGGACTCGGAGCTGGTGCGCGGCCGAGTATCGGGGCCGAGGCGGTAGAGGAAAGCCGCAACGAACTCGAAGAAGCCATGCGAGGATTTGACATGGTCTTTATCACCGCCGGAATGGGCGGTGGAACCGGGACCGGTGGCGCACCCATCGTGGCGGCCATCGCGAAGGATCTTGGGATCCTCTCGGTTGCCATCGTCACGAAGCCGTTTACGTGTGAGGGACCTCGTCGTCAGCAGTCTGCTGAGGCGGGTGTGGACCTTCTCAAGAAGAACGTCGACACACTCATCATCATTCCGAACGAGCGACTGCTCGACATTGCCGGCGAAGACACATCGATGCTGGAAGCTTTCGGCAAAGCGGATGACGTGCTCTACAACGCTACACGTGGGATTTCGGACCTGATTACGGTTCACGGTCTGATCAACCTTGACTTCGCCGACGTGAAAACGACGATGCGCAATGGTGGAACGGCATTGATGGGTGCAGCAACGGCTTCTGGTGAAAACCGTGCCGAACGTGCTGCCCGAGAAGCCCTGTCGAGTCCGCTTCTCGACGGACTGACTATCGCGGGCGCGAGAAATGTTCTGGTGAATATTACAGCCGGAACAAGCCTCGGGATTCGCGAGGCGACAGCTGCGACGGCCATCATTCAGAGTGAGGCCGGCGACGATGTCGAAGTAATCTTCGGTACTGTCATCGATGACGCAATGGGAGAGGACCTTCGTATCACGGTGATTGCAACCGGATTCGAAAAAACGCGCGAACGCATTTCGGCTGCGCCGAGACGGGTTGAGCTTCAGGTGACAGACTATCCGAAAGCGCCGTCTTACAAAGGAGAAGAAGGACTCAAACAACTGGACGAGCCGGCCTACCTGCGCAGAGGTGGCCAGGTACCCGTCCAACGAGGAGGCGATGGCGATGAGAGCATTGGCTCAACGCGCGTTCGCCTTCTCAATGCAGAAGACATCCAGAGCGAGGAGCCGATCGAGAAAGGCGAGACAGACGTTCCGGCATTTTTGAGGAAAATGATGGACTGATCGCCGGAGGAAATATGTCCCGGCGAACCTCCAGAGATCCTGTCGGGCCAACCATGAATGAACCGTTGGTTCATTCCCGGCCACTGAGCACGGTCGGTCAAAAGCCTTGATGCTTGCAGGCTGTAGGAGTATCAGGTGTGGTGTGGTTCGGTATGGTGAAGGCGCGGCCCCGCGAGGGGCCGCGCCTCTTTTTTTGCCGCCACCCGGCCTGCGACCGGAATCAATGGCGAAGTAGTTTCAATGGCGAAGTAGTTTCAATGGCGAAGTAGTTTCAATGGCGAAGCCTGCAGACCTATTTTCCGGCGAATGAATATCAAACGTATCATATGGGCGCTCTTCCTGTTTCAGGCGACGGCCGCTCCATCGCTGGCGAGGCAGACCCGGGCGCCCGAGAGTCCAACACAGGGTGTCGTGTGGGAAATACCACCGGATTTCAGAGAGGCGGCAGGCGATCTTCTGGAAATGAAAGAGGTAGGTGTTCAGGCCGTTCGAACCGCGATGGTGTTCGACGACGGACTGCTGTCCCTCGCCGATTCCCTGGGGCTGGTTCTGTACCGGGAATTGCCTTTTCGAGGCCTCACGGCGCGGGACCTGCGGGACTCACTCCAGGTGGCCGACTCGCTCGTCACGTTGCTTCTGGAATCGGGAGGTGGGCACATGAGCGCGGGCCCGATAGGCCTCACTCAGTTCTCAGATACGTCGTCTGATGTCGCCTGCGATGAAATTGATCGCGTTTCTCAATTGATTCAGAACGCCGGAGTAGAGACCTACTACGCATCCCTGTTCACCCGGGATGACGCCTGCCATGATCGCGTCGACTTCGTCCTGATTGATGCGTTGACCCAGGAGCATCCCTTCGAACGAATCGACGTCTGGAAAACGTATCACGATACGCGCGTGGGAATTGCCCGAATGGGCGTGAATGTGGAAGTAGATGCGCCGTCCGGATTCAATCTGAAAGGTTCATCAGAGGCGCAGGCGAGGTTTTTTGAAGACAATCTCTCATCGCTCAGCGTCGGTGATGAACATCTCTTTTTTGTTCACCGGTGGCGGGATGAAAGCGAGGCCAGACATCACGTGCCGGATCCATATGGTCGTCAGTTCGGACTCTATACGACGGATTCCGAACCGCGCCCGGCCCTGCAGGTCATCCGTGGATTTTTCCTGGAGTACCAGACAACGTTCGCCTTCGATCGGGGAGAGGAGCCGGAACCAGACAAGCCGTGGTTTTCAATGCTGGGATGGTTGCTGTTGGCCCTGACCGCTCTGATGTATGCGGGAAGCCCCCGGTTTCGGTCCATGATTCCGAGATACTTCTTTGCACACGGATTTTTCAGGAACGCGGTCCGTGAGGCTCGAGAAGTCTTGCCACTTACAAGCACCGCAATCCTGACTGTCACGGGACTGTCGATCGGACTGATCGGCTCATTCGTGATGATCGGGCTGAAGGAAACTGAGTTCGTGGCCCACATCTACCGGAGTCTGTCGCAGAACTCGCGCATTTCTCTGACTTCAGTGCTCGACGCACCATTCGTTTTGGCCATTCTCCTCGGTAGTGCGGCGCTGGCGATCATGTCGCTGTGGATGAGTCTCTGGATGATCATATCAGGCCGGAGTGCTCGACTGTTGCCGAGTCAGGCGTTGATGTTGGCCGTTTGGCCCAGATGGCAGATCCTCTTCCTGCTTCCTCTGGCCATGACGCTCGCCGCTTCTGGTCCCGTCCCCGTCTGGTCCATCATGGCGCTCGCTGCTGGTTGGCTGGGGACCGCGTACTGGTCAACTGTTCGGACCGCCTATGATCTGTACAAAATTACATCTCTACCGATAGGCCCAGCGGTAGCAGTATGGCTTCTGAATCCACTGATTCTGGGAACGATCGTCTTTCTGGGATGGGCGCTCATCCATTCGGACAGCACTTCGTTCGCCTGGCACCTGATGGTCCGGAGTTGAGATTCTGCGTCTCAGAAAAAGGAGTGACTCAGTCCGTTGTGACTTCGACGACCACTTCTGCGTGCTCACCATCTCCTGTCGACCCGGTAGCCTGAATCAACTGGTCCCAAATTCGGTCGGCCAGATCGTAGAACGGCTGCTTGTAATGCATCCATCCAAAATGCAGAGCGAATGGCGTGATCCACATGTAATCACCGCGGCCCGGTAGGTGGGAAAACGTGTGGACGAGAAATCTGCGGAGTTTGTAGTTCGGAATACCCCGCATATCGTGTAGAAATGCGTCAAGATAATACTTGCAGCGAACCGTGGTGAAATCCTCGTCGTGCTCGACGAATCCTTCCACGAAATCAATCTGCGGGCTGTTCTGGCCCTGAAACCAGTTGAAAAGGGGCAGATTGAGATAGCTCATCGCCATTGCCATGCTCCACTCACAGCTCTCTTCGCTGCGTCCTTCTTCGAGCCGGCTGCGAAAATGAGTGTGCTTACGCTTGCTCAGAAAATCACGGGATGCCCGGCTGACCTCACTCGTCACCTCGTCATCCGCCGCATAGATCATTCCCGCCTGCACACGAGGCAGGTAGGTCAGTCCGAACTGTTTCATCGTCCGACGTCTTCTGTCAAAAATCCGATCAACCAGAATTCCGAGTCCTTTCGGTCCACCAAACCAGAAGTCAGCTTTCTGAAGCCCCGTCGCCGTAAACTGATGGGTGCTCAGTCGCTTCCAGAGAGGATCCGGATCTCGACACCAGACAATATCTGAATCGACGTACAGACATCGTTCGAAGGGCTTGAATAAATCCAGATGATGTTTGAATCCGACGATAGAGCGGTGTTCTGTGGGAAGTACTTCAAGAACCGCGAACATGGAGTCCAGTCCGGACCTTTTCAGAATCGCCACCTGCTCTTCGCTTGCGTAGAGAGCAACGGGTCTATCGCGATCATATCGACGTAATGTGCGGACTGACGCTACTGCGTGCCGCAGATATTTTTCGTTCCCGTATATGTGGAGTACGTAGCCTTCCACTCGCCCTGGCAGATCCTGATTTATTCCAATCCGCTGCGAACGCTGCGTGGGCGGGAATGTTCAACGCGATACAGAAGAGGGGCTCTACACCCGTTTCGGCCTATGCACCGGCTTCAGAGTCGATCCGGAGCCTCGGGGCAAGGGGAATCAGGATTCGTTCCTGGCTCTGTCCAGGCGTTTGTTCAGGCTGGTCATGAGGGCGTCAAATCCCCTCTTTCTGATGACAGACTGGAAACTGCGGCTGTATCCGTCGACGGTACTGACTTCATCCAGAATGACATCCGTTGCGAGCCAGGTCTCTCCCGTAAGCGCGAGCACGTACACGACCTCTGTGGGAACGTCTTTGTAGGTGGTCGTCGTCATGACTTTCGCCTCATTGCCCGTCACAACCACCTGGTCATACGTCACTTCAGCGCGATACACGTCAACGTCCGCCAGTGACTGGTGCCTGACGATTTCAGCAAATACATCTACAAAGTTAGTTCTCTGGGCGGCCGTCAGGTCGTTCCAGTGTCGACCGAGTGCAGCGCGACCCATAGCTCCGAAATCGAACATGTCGTTGACGGCGCTGCGAAGCTCTTCTTTTTGCTCTGAGCTGATCTCCTCTTCCGATCCCAGATTGTTCTTGATCTCCGTTTCGCGCTGCTCGAGCATCGAACGGATTTCGTTTTCTACCTGTCGTGCATCCGACGTTTGAACGGAGGCGAACAACAGTAAAAGTGTCAAGAATGCAAGGCGGCTGTACAATTTCTGATACAACATATTCAGGTTAATCCTTCAAATCGTAATTGTGAAGCAGTTTTTAGCGGCTACAGTTCTTAGAGTCCAACTAGCGTGCCATCTTCAAGAGCATCGATCAGAGTGCCCGTTTTTTCGAGAAGCCTTATAACGGCCACGTTATAGTCATGAACCGCTTCTTCCCGTTGTGCACGCAAAGCCAGATTGCCCTGTACTGCCTTTACCAGGTTTTCGGTGTCTCCGATTTCGAGATCGAAGTTAATCTCCTCGTCTCTCAACCAGTTTTTACTGATCCGAAGCGCTTCTTCGCGGGCTTCATAAGCTGCCCGGGCAATGATCACGTTTCGATATGCCTGTTCGACTTCAAAGAGGACCAGTTGCCTTGCAGCATCGCCCTGGAATGTCACCTCAGAGAGCTGAGCCTCCGCCTGTTGAACCTTCGAACGGGTCTGGGCGAAATTCAGATTCTGCCTGAATGCAAACCCGGCACGCACACCTCGTGACAGAAAAGGATCGCCGACATACGGATTGCGCTGGCGCTCCCGGTCCGCAGCGTACGCCCACTTTCCGCTTATACCCAGAAAAAACTTGGGGTAATAATCTGATCTGGCGACATCCACGAGCGCATTTCTCGCTCCAACTCCCGCTGAAATCTGGTCTAGTTCGAATCGACTCCCGAGAGCCCTCTGTTGATATGTCCCGAGCGTTTCAAGCGAAAAGTCTATCGGGTTCAAGATGCGATTTTCCAGATCGACAGTTTGTCCCTCAGGAAGAAACATCTGGCGCGAAAGGGCGGCTCTCGCCGTTGCCCTGCTCTCCTCTACTTCGACGACCCGCTGCAGGAACTCCTGTTCGGTAATCTGAACCTGAAACAGGTCGGCGTAATCCACGTCCGCAGCTCCTTCCTCAATCAAACGGTCGATTTCTTTCGTGGCCCGTTCGACGATGTCTCCCGCTTCGGTCGTAAGCCTGCTCAAGGCCTCAGTGAGCAAAAGTGCGTAATACATCTCACCCGTTCGAAGCGCAACCTTAACCTCTTCACCTTGCGCCGCCGCCAGATCGACATCAATGCCTGATCTGGCCGCCTTGACGCTGGATCCCAGCTGGCCCCAGGTCCAAATCGGTTGAACAGCTTCGAACTCAATCTGATTGAACGCAGAGAGGTCATCCCAGTCATTTCGCACATCAGGGTCCAGATACAGGCGGTTGTCCGGCGTATCGTTGGGATTGTCGATGGCAGGCGCCATGGCGTGTGCCGTTGTCGCGGTAAAGTCAGTCAGAAATCGCGAGGCACGGGCTTCAGAGTATCTGGCCTCCGAAAAATTGGCTTTCGCCTGCATGGCTCTCACTTCCGGACTGATCTCGATTGATCGAGAAATCGCCGACTCAAGATTTACACGCACAGTATCCTGCTGGCGCGCCTGGGCCGGAAGCAGTAAAAACAACAGCGTTATAAAAGTCAGGAGCCGATTCATTCCGATGAACAGTAATCTGATGGAATAATACCAGAGGGTGAGGAAACGCTCATGATTCCCCTGAGGTTCTTGACGCGGTCTGAAGCCGGATGGTAACTTGATATTCTGTTTAAAATCCTCTCCACATCGATCAAATCGGCCCTTCTTCCCGATCCTCAAACCTGAAGCGTCCTATGAAAAGTAATCCATGAAGATCGACCGCTGTATCTGTCACGACGTCACTTTCATCGAATTGCGCGGAGCCGCACGCAAAAACAAGATCACGCTGCTGGAGAATCTTCAGAAACGCCAGACCTTCGGTGAGTCCTGCCAACTCTGTCATCCATACGTTCGTCGGATGCTGAAGGATGGCACGGTCGAGTTCTCGGAAATCATCGAGTGATGAGCACAATATCCGTGTCAATGTCGTCGTCCACGAAGAAATCTACGCTGCTGTGCTTCCACGTCATCCCATATTCCGTTCTGTCCAGCGTGTAGTGGACGCGAAACGCAGTCCATCCATCGTCATCGTCCGAATCAGACCAGGATGCGACATCCAGCGCGAGTGTGACTTCTTTTGAAACTCCCAGCATCGTGAATGTCCCGTCTACTTTGTATTTGAACGGTCCTCCAGAGATGGAGGAGCTGACAAACGTAATGGCCGGATGGACCTCCGAGTTAAAAAAGTTGCCTCCACGCAGATCCCCGTCTCTTCCATCAATGCCTGTGTCGACAGATGCGGTCTGAATCTCAACTGATACGGATGAGTTTTCCAGGTCGTCCGCGTCCCAGAATAGATCCACCGTCCAATCGGTGAACTTGCCGGTGACGGTACCAAGTCCGTGAACAATGGGAATTCGGAATCCCATCGTTGAGTGATTTCGGTCCAACCTGACGGGTCGCCTTTCTTCGCTGATTTCCTGGGCAAACGCCGCGGCGGATAGAGACGTGGAAAGGAAGACGGCAAAAAGCAGGGTCAAGTAGCGTTGCATTGGAATCTGGTTTATCAGTTTGGATTTGCGTAATAGGATTCAATTTCGTCCAGTCGCTCCTGGATGTAGTCCTTGGAGTGCCATACCCCCCTGGTCATTACGCCGGAGTGGTCGGCAATGTGTTTGACGTCTTCAAGAGGGTTTTCATTCACCAGAATCAGATCGGCCCGGTGGCCTTCTGCAACCCGTCCGAAGGTGTCCTGGTGTTCGAAATACGCACCCACGTTGGTTGTGCCCGATTTGATGATCTCGAACGGACTCATTCCCGCGTCCCTCATGACGCCGAGCTCCCGATGAAGGGAAAAGCCCGGGATTGAGAACTGCTGAGGAGCATCAGTACCCATTAGTATCCGCGCTCCTGCGTCGGAGAGAGCACCAAGAATCTGCATTCGGGCGTCAATCACATTGGCCGAGACAAACGGATCGAATCCGGGACCATTGACACGTGACCGATACATATTGCTCCAGGATGTGACAATTCGCGGGGATGTGTATTTCAATTCTTCGAAGCTGCGGAGCTCATCCAGATCTGCCGCACCGTACAGTGTTTCCCACAACGCCATGGTTGGGACCACCCATGCTCCTTTCTCAATAGTTTTGGCAACGACCTGACCCAACTCAAACATGTTGACGGGGCCATTTGCTCCGTCCAGCGCTTCGACATATCCATCAAGGTGGTCGAACGTCTCCTGGCCCATGTCGAGGGCGTGATCGAGGCCAACGGCTGCGGGAACGTGCCCACCAAAAGTGATTCCAACTTCGTTGGCCGTATTGGCCATGGCATCGTATTGATCGAGCGTGAGCCCCGGATGAATCTTGAGAAGGTCCCAGCCTTCTTCCTTTTGCAGCTTCACTCTCTGGATGGCCTGTTCGACCGAGCTGATTGAACCGCCACTGAAACTGGGTCCTGCCAGGTAAAGGGTCGGAGATACGCGTTCGTTGCCAGCGGCAGACGCTCTCAGTTCGAGTTGTCCGGGATGCCCCAGCATCCCGCGCACCGTCGTAATTCCGTTTGCCACATAAAGGAACAGCACATTTTCGATCTCCCGGGTGGCCTGATTTGGACGCGGAATATGGCCGTGCATTTCAGCCAGGCCCGGCATCAGATATTTCCCTTCACCATCGATGATCTGTGCTGAGTCCGGGATGTCGATTTCGGAGGCGTGTCCCATACTGACGATTCGATCGCCTTCGATGATGACAGTCTGGTGTTCAATAATCCGCTCTTCGTCCATGGGAACGACGTGTACGTCTTGGAAGGCCACGGATTGCGCGAAAGAGAACGAGATAAACGTGGAAGAAGAAGTCGCAGCAAGCGCGGCGAACAGAAGCAATCGTTTCATGCTTTCAACCTGAGGTAGTGTCGCGAATGAGAAGTGGAATTGGGCGTTCTGCCATTCTGACAATTCAGAATGGGATAGGAATTACGGATAACGGCGGCCTCGGATTCATCTGATCAGGGTATTTACAGGAACCCGCTCGGCTGGATTTCGTGACAACGACATGCGGAACAGAGGGTTCGAGATGAGTATGGGACATCGATCCTGGTTGGTTGTGCTGGGGGTCCTGGCGAGCATGGCGCTGCCAGATCAGAGCGTCATTGCCCAGAACCTGGAGAGCAATCGCCGGGCACATCTTGCCGAAGGCATTCCAATCACGGCCCACCTTTCGACTCTGCCCCACGCTCCGAGAATTTCTTCCGGGTTTTCCCGCTCAGGATCAGCCATCTCGTCAGCTTTTGACGTCACTTATTACCATCTGACGCTGAATCTGGATCGCAGCCGGAGTCCTTTGATTATTGGTCGTGTCCGGGTCGAAGGAGCGGCGCTGCAGGACTTGGAGACCATCGAATTGGACCTGAACGTGAACATGGTCGTCGATGTGATCTTCGCCGAAAGCGGACAGAGTCTTGAGTTTGTTCATCAAGCGGATTTGTTGACGATTACGACCCCTTCCGCTGTTTCCGAAGGCATGAGATTTGCCTTTGACGTGGTCTATCACGGTACGCCGCAGAATCAACAACCTTCTTCCTTCGTGGCGGGTACGAGAAATGGCGGCCAATCTTACATTTGGACATTGTCCGAACCGTACGGTGGGCGAGAATGGTGGCCGTCGGAGGATCATCCCTCGGATAAAGCCGATTCTGTGAGGGTGACCGTAACGGTCCCCGAGCCCATGGTAGTAGGTTCGAATGGTTTACTCGAAAGCGAGATCCACCACGACAACGGCACTGTCACATTTGATTGGGTGCATCGGTATCCGATTGCCTCCTATCTGGTCTCGCTTGCGGCAGGTGTATACGAACGCAGGACGGATCTGTATCGTCGTTCCGCCGACCTTGCTGAGCAATTTGGCAACGCCTCTTTTCCCATTGTTCACTTCTGGTATCCGGATGTACCGGCGTACCAGGGAATCAGCGCCGCAAGCGGTTGGCGACTGACCTCGGATGCCATGGAGGAATTGGAAGACTGGTTCGGCCCTTATCCGTTTTCAAACGAGAAGTACGGCAACGCCCATGTGACGTTCAGGGGCGGGATGGAGCATCAAACCATGAGCTCCATGGGCAACATCGGTATCGAGCTCATTTCTCACGAACTGGCTCATCAATGGTTTGGAGACCAACTGACGCCGCTGAACTGGAAAGATCTCTGGCTCAACGAAGGATTCGCCACTCTCGGCGAGATGCTCGTGTTTGAGTCTCATCCCGACTACGCGGGCGTCCAAGACATACTGAGTGACGTGTATTTCAACCGCGCACTTAACGCGGCCGGAACACTGGTGCTGCAGGACACGACCAGTGTCACCAACATGTTCGCCTTTTCCCGCGTCTATGGTAAGGGCTGGATGGTGCTTCGGATGATTCGGGGAATGGTAGGTGATGAGACCTTCCGCGCCATACTCCGCACCTACACTGCCGCCGAAGACCTGGCGTACGGAAACTCCAGGACGGAGGATTTTAAAAAGGTGGTCGAACAGGTGTCCTCTCGCTCGTTTGACACTTTCTTCGAGCAGTGGGTTACCGAAGGAACGGGTTATCCCCGATACGAAGCGGTGATGGAAGACATTTCCATCCCTCCCATGTATCGTGCCCGAATCACGCTGAGGCAAACTCAAGAAATTGACGAATCGAACGTGAGCGTGTTCGAAATGCCCGTCTGGCTTCAGGTCAATACAGCGGGAGCGAATATCCTCGTTCTGGTTGAGAATGACGCTCGGGAGCAGGTATACGAACTGGACGTACCGGAGCAGCCGGAAAGCGTGCTCGTGGATCCGGAACGCTGGATCCTGCGGTCGGCTGTTTCTCTGGCGACCGAAATCGAATCGGATGTACTGCCCCGCAGTGCTTTGTCTGTGGATGTCTACCCGAATCCTGCGAGGTCGACAATTCAGTTCAGTGTTAAGGCCCCCGTTTCGGCGCGGCCCGTGGCCGAACTGTACGATCTGCTGGGACGTCGAATCTGGAGCCGGCCACTGGGCCGCGCCGACGGAGGCGCGATCGTCGTCCGCGTCGACGATATTGAGTTGGCCCCGGGCGCCTATATGCTTCGGGTTCGTGACGGCGAAAATGCAGTCGACAGGGTCGTCACTCTTCATGGCCACCGCTAGATCACGTCACCCTGAACAATAGAATCAAGCATCAGGAATCCCCCATGCCTTTTACCATTCGCGCAGCAGTGCCGGAGGATGCGCCCTGCATCGTCGATCTCATCAACGCGCTCGCCCGCTATGAACGTCTGGAGGACAAATCACATCCAGACGAAGGACAGCTGAGAAAACAACTGAGAGAAGACGCCTCTCCGCGCATTGAAGCTCTGGTTGTACACGAACGGGGCAGTGGCAAGTGCATTGGATTTGCCTTGTACTTTCACAACTATTCCACCTTCTTGACCAACTTCGGATTGTTCCTTGAAGACCTGTATGTAGACCCGGTATATCGCGGTCAGGGTATCGGTCTGGCGCTGTTCAAAAATCTGGCCCGAATTGCCACTCAAAGAGGCTGCAGGCGACTCGACTGGAATGTGCTGGACTGGAATGAGACGGCCAAAACGTTCTATGACAAGCTGGGTGCGACGCCTCAGTCGGATTGGGTAACGATGCGACTGCAAGAAAACCAACTGACTGAACTGGTCAGCTGAATCCAGCTACTGGATAGCCACGATTTGTCCATCGCACGTGACCATCTGCTCGGGACCCGGTCGACGGGTCGGCGAATCACCTGGCGACAGTGGAGGGTCACAGTCCTTGGGCACATAGTGCGTATGACTTCCATGAGGCACCTCGAAATACGGCCGCGAGTCAAAGACACCCAGCGAATCGACGAGAACCAACAAGAGGAACAGGCCAATCACGACTAGAACGTAAAAACGAGCTCGTTTATTCATTTCGAAAACCGTTGAACTCCTCGCAGGGTGAAACGGCGTTTATAGTAATGCAGTTGAGTACAAATTATATCGTGGGGAATACGTTCCCTGTGAAAAGAGAACTAGAAATAAAACTTTACACTATTCAAATATCTGGTTGCGCCGGCTCGACTTGAGCTGACGCAACCCGAACATCCTGTTTTGTCTGAACAGGCGTGGAGATAGATCGTAGGAGTCGATCTCCGGACAAAAAAGCACACCCTACTCAGCTTGTTTCATCACCCTTGATGTCCTCCCGCATCCCAAAATACTTGTTTACCGCCGCTCTGGCATTTTCAGGTCTGATTGTTTCTGGCCTGTTGGCTCCACATGTGTCGGCGCAGGTTATTGAGGGCAGTGTCGTCGACGCTGAAACGCGTTCGACTCTACCGGGTGCGACGGTGGTTCTGTATCGCGGGTCGATCCAGTTAACGGGTCAAATCACTGACGAAGACGGCGTGTACCGCTTTTCGGGACTGAATGTGGCCACCTACATCCTGGAGACTTCTTTCCTGGGATATGAAACCCGCCGCGATACGTTGGTTCTGCCTCTGGAAGGTGAATTTGATATCATGCTCGCTCCATCCAGAACGCTTTTGGAAGAGCTTATTGTCGAAACGCAGCGTATCGATGAGGGTACCTTTGTTGCGGGTCTTGAAACCATCAGACCGGGTGATCTGAACCGGGTCCCGATGCCGGACGTCTCCTACGACCTGGCCGGATATCTGCTGACTCTACCAGGCATGGTTTCTACGGGTGATCGCGGAGGACAATTGTTTGTCAGAGGTGGAACGCCAACCCAAAACCTCGTTCTCATTGACGGGATGAGGGTGTTTCAGCCGTTTCACATCGTAGGATTTTACAGCGCCTTTCCGGCAGACATCGTTTCGTTCGCCGATGTGTACGCCGGCGGATTCAGCGCCCGTTACGGAGGAAGAATATCCTCCGTTATTGATATTCGCACCAGAAATGGAAGCAAGACCCGCGTTCGCGGATCGGCTTCGATAGCGCCCTTTCTAACCGGCCTGCAGATTGAGCTACCGGTTGCAAAAAACCGGGCATCTCTATTGCTCTCTGCCAGAGAATCCATAATCGATAGGATGGCGCCGCAAGTACTGGGGCAGGAGCTCCCATTTCAGTTCGGTGATAGATTTGCCAAATTTCACGCCTACCTGAATCAGACCAGCAGTGTGACGATTACGGCTCTCAGGACCAGCGACACGGGGAATCTGGGTGTCGGCGGATCAGCGGGCCCCCAGGATGAGGTCCGCCGGTCGACATGGAAAAACGAGGCTTACGGAGGTCGTTACACCTACATCCCGGCCGAAGCAGCCGTCATGTCTGAATTGGCAGTCTACTATTCGTCTCTCTCGAGTTTGTATCGACAGACGGCCGAAGAAGTGCGCTTCGCAGAAGTTTCGGAGTTTGTGTTCAACATGGGATTCACCTATCTGATGGGTGAGAATCAGGTCAACTTCGGCATCTTCGGAAACACCAATTTTTTCGACTTCACGCTGGGATCTGGACGTTCGCAGGTAAGCAACGGAGTCAGCAGCGGCGGCGGATTCATTGAATCCCGTTGGAAATTGAACGAATACGTACAGATCGAGCCGGGTCTGAGGATAGAAGCATTTTCCCGTGGATTGAAACGATCTGTTGGTCCGCGCGCAAGGATGCTCCTTCAGCCCTTGGGTGAAGGAAGCCATCATCAGCTCAGTTTTGCTTGGGGTAGATATCATCAGCAGATTGTCGGGCTCGTGAACGAACAGGACGTCTCTGACGTGTTCACGGTTTGGAGTGCATCTCCTCGCGGAACCCCCGTGGCACGGGCGGTTCATTACATAGCTGGCTGGAAGGGTCGCCCCAAACCCTGGCTTGAATTCACCGTGGAGGGGTATCGAAAAGACCTCAGCCATCTTTCATTCCCGGTGTTTTCCGATGAAGTGAACATTCTGGCCGAGTTTTCAAGTGTGAATGGAAGGGCTGAAGGAGTGGATACAAAAGTTGAAATCACCACACCGAGAGTATATCTGTCGCTTGCCTACACGCGCTCCAGAGTGGATTACATCCGTCCGGAACAACGCTCTCGAGCCATATTCATTGCCGGCACCGGTCAATCACTCCTGCTACCCGAGTTGGAATTCAATCCACCTCATGATCGGCGAGACCAGATCAATGCGATGAGTCAGGTGACAATGGGTAGAAACAAGTTCAGCTTGCGCTGGCAATATGGATCCGGACTTCCGTTTACTCAGGTGAATGGGTACTTCACGAGTGTAGCTGTTACAGAGTCTGCCAATACCGATTATCTGAATGCCACCGGAGAAACGCTGGTTTCCAGAGCTCAACCATTTGGAGGCCGACTTCCCACCTATCACCGTCTCGATTTTTCATACGAGAGAGTTTTCAACCTCTCGATGGCCGATCTGACATTGCAGGCCGGAGCTGTGAACGTGTATGACCGGGAGAATATTTTTGAATACAACATTTTCACGGGATCGCGTGTCAATCAATTGCCTATCGTCCCTTCGGTTGGAGTCCGGGTCGATGTGAGATGAGACAAGGATTCCTGATCATATCGTGCTGCATTCTGGGTGCTCTGGTTTTTTCAGCCTGTGACAACACCATCGAGCCACAGATTGACGACGGTGAGACCAGGTACGCCGTGCATGGATTCCTTGATATGCGGGTTGAACGTCAGGTATTACGCATTGAAAGCCTCAGGTCGACAGTATTGTCGGATCCCGCTGAAATGGACGGTGTGGAAGTCATCACGTCCGATGTTGAGTCTGGACAATTCGTCGTCTGGAGTGATTCGGTCGTCACGCTCAATGATGGCACGGATGGCACAGTGTATTATGCAGATTTCAAGCCGCTGCCGGGCCATATGTATCGGCTTTCTGTGGGGCGGCCCGGGGAGATCGGGGCGACGGCCACAACCGTAGTACCCTCCGCACCGACCTTTTATCAGGACCCGGTTCGCGGAGACTCGCTGGATTTGAAGCAGCAGGTTTTCATGGTGAATCTGGAAGATCAACCGAAAGCACTGACGATGCATTACACTCTGCTCGATGTGGGTGATGAAGCACCACAGACGATACCTATTTCATATGGTGGAATTGGTTCTTCAATTCCTGACGGGTGGACATTCGATGTGATGCTGGCCGTCGATCGCTTCATTCTGCTGCGAATACTTAATCATGAGCCCGCGGAACGCAGAGTCCGTCTTCGTGAACTGGGTTTTTCCCTCACGATTGAAAGCCGGGAGTGGCTCGATCTTCTGGAGCCGGCCAATCTCACAAATGCCCACGGTTTCTTCGGATCAGTCGGTTATTATGAGCATGACTGGCTGCTCGACGCGCAGAGTCTGTCTATGATCGGATTTATTGACGACCAGAGCCAAAACTGACCAGGAACCTGCGAATTACCCTGATTTCAGCTTTGTCGAAAACATCCTGCACCGTAACATCCGCCTGATGTATCAAACAAGACCACCCAGCCCCTTGAAAATGAGCGCAGGAACCGCGCGATTAGCGGTTTTATCCTTCTTTTTTCTGTTGCTAGCAGGACCTTCTGCGGCGCAGACTGGCACGATTCGTGGTTTTGTCACCGATGAATCTGATGCGCAGCCTCTTCCGGGCGTGAACGTGATACTTACCAATCCAGCAGGTGCTCTTTACGGGGCGGCCACAGACACGGATGGGTTCTATGCGGTCTCACGCGTTCCGGTCGGTGCGTATACCCTTCGCGCCTCGTATATCGGTTACGACGACTACGAGCAGGATGTGACCATCGTCGATGGTGGGATTCAAACAATCAACATCGCGATTTCCGTCTCTGAAACTGAGCTCGGGGAAGTCGTAGTTGAAGGCGCTCGCGAAACGGCGGGTGCAGCAAACGTCACGGCGGGTCTTCAAACAGTTCGACCGGCCGATATCTCTCTCGTACCTGCGCCCGATATTTCTGCCGACCTCGTAAACTACCTGACTGCTCTTCCCGGGGTCGTCTCTCAGGGTGACCGTGGAGGTCAACTTTTCATCCGTGGTGGCGAGCCGACACAGAACCTTGTCATGTTGGACGGCATGCAGGTCTTCCAACCATTTCATGTCGTCGGATTCTTTTCTGCGTTCCCTTCGGACATCATCAATACGGCTGACGTCTATGCAGGCGGTTACGGCGGAAAATTCGGAGGCCGGCTCTCTTCGGTGATTGACATCACAGCTCGCACAGGAAACAAGAGACGCGCTGTAGGAGCTGTCACGGTTGCTCCTTTCGTGAGCACCATACGGCTCGAAGGTCCGCTGATTCCGGGCAAGGTGTCTTTCCTCGGTTCGTTCCGTAAGTCTGTCATTGAGCAGGGAGCAGCCAAACTGATTGATGAGCCTCTGCCGTTCGAATTCGACGACGCGTTTGCGAAGATCCACGCCAACCTCGGCAAGAGTGCGCAGCTGTCACTCTCGGGAATCAGAACGTCGGACACCGGTCGACTCGGTGTAAACCCTCTCAACGAAGACGAAGATGGTATCACCCAGGACGTCGTTGAGTGGGAAAATCTGGCAGTCGGTTCACGCTTCATCTTTCTGCCCTCGACGCTGCCCATATTTGCCGAAATCCTGATCAACTATTCGGAACTTCAGAATGATTTGGGACCTCAAGGGGCGCCCGAACGCTCGACGACAGCCAGTGTGTTTTCATTCTCGACCAATGTGACACATTACGTCGGAACGACAAATTTCAACTGGGGAATCTTCCTGAGCTCCTCCCAGCTGGAAGCCAATCTGGGTGGACTGTTTCAGAATGTGGATCTCAAAAAAGAGTTTATCACGGAAGTAGGTGCCTATATAGAGCCGGAGTTCAGACCGGTCGAAGGACTGAACATTCAGCCGGGCATCAGATTACAGACGTTCCCGAGCAAAAGCCAGAGCTTCATTGAGCCAAGAATCAGAATTGTCTGGAACACGGGAATCCATCGCATTTCAGCAGCGGGAGGCGTCTATCATCAGGAGGTCACAGGTCTGAACGACCGTCGTGATGCCGGTGATATCTTCACCGCCTGGACGGCCTCCCCGTTTGGTCTCATTCCGGAAGCCAAACACGCCATCGTCGGATATCGGATTGCACCCAACAATTGGCTGCGTTTCGCCGCTGAAGGGTTCTACAAGGATCTTTCGAATCTGGTCGTACCTGAATGGACGGCGTTTCCCCGATTCACTACCAATATTCAGGGGGCCGACGGCACGGCAAAAGGGTACGATCTGCGACTCGAGCTTGGTAGCTCAGACAAGTTCCAGACAACGATCAGTTGGGGACGCTCGAATGTCGAGTACACGACGACGGCCAGAGCACTTCAGCTCCTGACCGGAGACGAAAATGTGGCCTATGCTCCTCCGCATGACCGGAAGGACCAACTCAACGTGATGACCAACATCAAGGTCAAAGGCTTCAATTTCAGCGCTCGTCTGCAGTTCGGTTCAGGACTTCCGTTTAATGAATCCCTCGGATTTGACAGGTTCGTTCTACTCGACAGCCTTGTCGCTGTCACCGAGGTACCGGGTGACGAGCGGGTTCTCTATGGAAGGCCTTACACGGGCAGACTGCCTACCTATCACCGTCTCGATTTGTCTCTGGATCGGGAGTTCAGAATTGGTCCTACGACATTCATGACGATACAGACAGGCGTGCTGAACGCATATGACCGTCGTAATCTATTCTATCTCGATCTGTTCACGCTCAGACGTGTGGATCAGCTTCCACTCATTCCGACCGTCGGTGTAAAAGTGGAGTTCAAGTGATGTCGACATCAAACAACATATATTCCGCCCCGCGTACCTTGATGAAACGCTTGATTCCGGCCTTATTCGTTCTGATCGCCGTCTTTATGGGCGGTTGCGATGACACGGTAAACCCTTTTGTTGAGGAGGACCGGTTCTATACCCTTTTCGGGTATCTGGATACAGCCACCGATGAGCAATATGTACGTGTCATTCCGCTCAGGCAGGACTTTGCAGGTATTGATGACACGTCCATTGATGCCACTGTCACGACACTCGAAGTTGAATCCGGAAATACGACCGTTTGGCAGGATTCTGTAATTACATATTCGGACGGATCCGTCGGCCACGTATTCCACGCTCCATTCACTCCCATTCCGGGATGGACGTACGAACTGAGGGTAACGCGGTCGGATGGTATTCAGACGGCTGCAACGACCACCATCCCGTTGATCACAGACGTGGAACTGGATGATCCTACCATTTCGATCGCAGCAGTTTTCCAGAAGATTCGTTGGTCCAACGTCGACAGCGAGCCCTTCCGGGTAGAGGTGTGGTACCGATTCCTGAATTTTGCTCCAGGACAGCCGTTCCTGAATGCGGTTATTCCATACGGAAATGCTGATGAGAAATATGGCAAGTTCGTTCAGGACGATAAATGGGAGGTCCTGGTCCGTCTGACCACGGACAAAGAAGATGTGACCAAGGAGTTGGGAGTTTCCGATGATGCCGAGCCGTTCCTGATGTCGGTTGGAATGCGCTTGACGATGACCAATGATAGCTGGCGACCTCCCGATGGAGTGTTTGATCGTGAGGTTCTCGTCCAACCCGGTACGTTTTCAAACGTAAATAAGGGTTTCGGCTTTTTTGGCTCCGTCAATCAGTACACACACGAGTGGACACTGGACCCGTTCATCACTTCTTTGATCGGGTACACGTATCCCAACTAGCGTAAGCGGCCCAACTAGAGTAAGCGGCCCAACTAGAGTAAGCGGATTGAACCGATTTTAAGCGTGTGTTAATACCGCACGCGGGCGGCCCGAAAAAAGAACTTTTTCGGGCCGTTTTCATTACCATCACTTCGAATGACGACGCGTTCCGGTGTCAATGGTGAGCAACTCAGCCATGTTCTGCCGGTTCGCAACCATCGCTAAAACGAGCTGAACGAATGACAAAAGCAGATATCTGGAAGAACGGCGAATTCATTGCTTTTGAGGACGCGACGGTTCATGTGTTGGCGCATGCACTCCACTACGGTACTTCGGTATTTGAAGGCATTCGCTGTTACAAGACCGAAAAGGGATCTGCCATTTTTCGTCACGAAGAGCACATGCAGCGCCTCATCGATTCTGGTGCGATTTACCGCATGGAGCTGGGTTACACGCGCGAAGAGCTCGAACAGGCCGTCATCGATACCATTGTCCGTTCTGGACTGGATTCATGCTACATAAGGCCTCTTTCGTTCCGCGATTTCGGTCCCATGGGCGTCAATCCCTACAATAATCCTGTTACGACAATGATTGCCGTATGGGAATGGGGAGCCTACCTGGGTCCCGAAGCACTCGAATACGGCGTAGATGTGCACGTGGCATCGTGGAACAGGATGGCCCCGAACACCTTCCCGTCAATGGCCAAGGCCGGTGGCAACTACCTCAATGCGGGCCTGGTGAAGATGGACGCGGTGTTGAGTGGGTTCTCCGAAGGCATCATGCTCAGCACAGACGGTCATCTCGCGGAAGGATCTGGAGAAAACCTTTTCGTCGTCAAGAACGGTGTGCTTCATACCGCTCCGGTCACGATGTCCATTCTTCCGGGAATCACCAGAGACAGCGTGATGACGCTTGCCAGAGAAATGGGACTTTCCATTGTAGAGAGCGCCATTCCGCGCGAGGCGCTATACATCGCCGACGAAGTGTTCTTCACCGGTACCGCCGCTGAAGTCACGCCCGTGCGTTCGATTGACCATCATGTCGTCGGAGCGGGTCGTCGTGGTGAGATTACAGAACGACTGCAGAACGCATTCTTTGATATCGTGCATGGCGGCAACGATCCACACGGGTGGTTGACACACGTACCGGTAGGAGAGACGGTCTGACCCCTTCAGGGAGGGAGACGAGAGATTTCGACCAGAGAAGTAGTGCGGACACGTCCAGAATTGGACCTGTCTAGAACTCAAACAGTGTGATGATCAGGTTGTCTTCCTGTTGACCCGTGATCATGATGTCCAGGCGACCATTCCCATCGGAATCGAACCAGTTCACCGCGCCGTAAAGCATACCCCTCAGGCTTGATATCTGAAGAAAACTGAGATCGATGTTTTCAAACACGAACAGTTTCTGACTTTCGGGATCGCTCAGGTCTTCCTGTCCCCACGTGACGAAGTCGAGATCCAGGTCGCCATCCATATCGCGGAAAAGTGAACCTCCTCCGAACAGGCCAACCAGACTGGTCGGGCTACCCTCAAAATTTCCGGCTCCGTCGTTTCGAAAGAGAGCGGTCTCGCCTCTGAGGATTGTCGGCGATAGTTTGCCGCCACTGACGAGCAGATCCGGATCGTGGTCGAAGTCAATATCTCCGAAGCCTGCACTCGCGAAGTAGACTTCAGGAAGACCCGCATCTACTTCGACGAAGTTCGCGGCGCCGTCGTTTTCGAAGAGTCGGACGGTCGGACGCCCCGATTCGAGGAATCCGCCAACAATAAAGTCCTGATCACCGTCAGCATCCATGTCTTCGATATCCAGCGAGGTTACGAGCAGGCCATCAAAACTGGTTGGTCCGTGAGTGTAATTACCGTCACCAGTGTTCAACCAGACGCCGAAAACTCGACCGTTTTCTGACTCTCCGCCCAGGACGATGTCAACGAGTCCATCGCCATTGAAATCGGCGGCATCCGCCTTGCTGTTCACCACACCCGGTAGTCCCGAAGTACCGTTGACGAAAAACGTGCCGTTACCGTTGATATATATATCAGTCGCGGGGCGCAGAATTCTGGAATCCGTTGTGACTTCTTCTTCGGCTTCTCCAGTGACAAGAATATCCAGATCGCCGTCGTTGTCAAGATCTTTCCAGACAACAGAACCTCCACGTACGGGTCTCAAAGGAAACGAGACTCTTTGGTAGATGGCCGTGATGATCGGACTTTGATTGGCCACCGGTGTGACCCGGCGCTCAACATATCGGTACAGTGCCGAATGGATTGTGCCGTCCAACAGCTCTCCGGTCAAAAAAACGTCTTCATCACCATCACGGTCGAAATCACCTCCAGCCAGGGCGCCGAAGCGAACGGGGGGCATTCCCTGAACGCCTACAATCTGCTTCTGAGCAGACGAATCCCACACAAGTAGCCCCATGAGAAGAACGCCAAACAGCGTTTTTAACGTGAACAGGCGCAATGATACATGAAATACTTTCATGGAATAGGAAGCTCGATAAGTGGCAATGATGGATCAGGTGTCGACGGGCGAAAAATCAGAATCAGCGGACCAGGGTCATCGTTCCAGACTTGACCCGGTCGCCTGCTCTCAGTTCATAGAAATATATTCCCGAGCCCATCTGTGAGCCGGCTGAAGAACGACCATCCCAGTCAATCTGGTGTTGTCCAGGCGAGAGGACGCCTCGCGTGACACGGGTCACTTCCTGTCCCAGAAGGCTGTATACCCGAAACTCAACATCTGCCGATTCCGGCATATCGAACCGGACGGTGGTCGTATTTGTAAATGGGTTCGGATAATTATTGTAAACAGCAAACTGCTGTGGAAGGAGCCCATCGTCTTCCGTATCGACCGAGTGAGACCCGCTGATCGAAAACGTGCCTTCTGAGGCGAATGAAGAGGCCAGAAAGGCATTGTTTATGCTCTGGACACTCCAGAAATACACACCGTCCTCGAGTCCGCCGAGTACCAGCGTTTCTGAAGAAGCTGCATTCCCCGCGTGTGCCATGAGCAGCTGACCGGTCTCGGAGTGAGCCATGGCAGTGACCACTTCAGATCCTCCCGGCGTACGGCCCACACGAACGTTGTAGGTAAGGGCCGCATTGGAATCCGTCAGATCGCCGGGCGCGAGCCAGGACAATTGAACCCGCGCATCGACTACCTCGGATATCAGGCTCTGCGGCGCAGAAGGAAGCGTCGGAATGACCTGGCGTTGATTTTCGTACAGGTTGGTGATGGAAGGACCGAGAGTCGTGCGTCCTGTTGTCAAAAGATCGAGATCGCCATCTGCATCGAAGTCTCCCCAGTCGGCATCGCCAAAGATCGTACCGACCAAAAGGGCGGAATTGACGAACGATCCGCTTCCATCGTTTTTGAAAATGCGGGCCGACCGGTTTCCGATTGCGCGCTCGGCGCCGAGAGTCAGAAGGTCGAGGTCCCCGTCATTGTCATAGTCACCCCAGGTGACATCGCCCGCTAGAACGCCCTGCAAGCCCGTGTCTACCAGAGTAAACGACCCGCCGACGTTTTCCCAAACTTGTGCGCCTCCATCCAGAATGAACGGTGATACCTGACCACCTGAAACGACCAAATCGAGATCGCCATCGCTGTCGTAGTCACCCAGGTCCACGGATGAAAAGGCATATCCGGCAAACGACGCGTTTATCGCAGTGAAAGTGCCACCTTCATTTCGGAGTGCCTGGGTGACGAAGCCATTATCGGATGCCCCGGAAAGAATGATGTCCAGGTCGAGGTCTCCGTCGATATCGCCCAAGTCAGAGTCGCCGTACCCGATGCCTATGACAGCGTCGGCATCGGAAGTGAATGAACCATTGCCGTCGTTCATTGCAATGACGCTCATCAGCCCGTCGGAGCTGGTTACGCCGGTGAGGAGTAGATCGAGATCTCCGTCGGCATCGAGATCGCCCCATGATGCCGAACCGCTGTGCAGGTTGGGCAGACCAGTCGAGTTCAATTCCACAAAACTCCCACCGTCATTTCGATAGAGATTCGTCGAGGACACGTACGGATAGTCGAGCGTCTGGCTTCCTCCTGCCAGCAGATCCAGATCACCATCTCCGTCGATGTCGGCAAACGAGGAAAACGAGTACGCCACATTGTTCAGATCAGAGGAGGACATCGAAAACTGTCTGGTCCCGTTGGATGCCGTTCCCTCGTTCAGGTAGAGGGCAGACGTGATAGCGTCCGCGCGCTCACCACTTACAAAGGCGTCGAGGTCTCCGTCGCCGTCAACGTCTCCCCAACTGACACTTCCGTTGTGCACAACAGGAAGGTCCTGAAAGACGATGTTGAACGTAAACGGCTGCGATACCGGCTGCGCAAACGCATCAGCAGGTACCAGAGCCGAGAACAGAACTAAAATTGTAGCAAGTTTCGCTGGTGAAATCCTCATACCTGCAGTTCTTGACGGAATAATTGGCTTGTGAGTGACCGCGCTAGTTACCGCACGGACCGGAGCGTGGAAAGGTAAAAAACAGCACCTGTATTTCCCTGTTATTCCGCAGGAATATCAACATTCCCTGATTCTGCCTCGTGAATGAGCTGATCGGCCGTTTCATGACCCAGGTATCGGTCCATTATCCAGTGTGCGACATAGATGAGCGGCGTAATCAGTATCGCTACGATGAATTTGTACACGTAGTTGAAAAGCGTAATGGCAACGATGGTCTGAAACGTGAGGGGTCCCCAGAAAGCGATGAACAGCACTATGAACGTGTCCAGAAACTGAGAGCCGAACGTAGATCCTGTCGCCCGCAGCCACAGATGCTTTCCATTGGTCAGTCCGCGCAACCAGTGAAACAACGAAATATCGGCCAGCTGACCGATGACGTAGGCGACGAGACTGCCGATGATTATTCGGCCGGATGCCCCGAACACTGTGTCGAATGCTTCTTCCGGTACCGGGGAGATCGATGATGTTTCAACAGACATGGCGACCTGGATCAGTCCGAACTCAAAAATGATCATCACCATCCCGATATACGTGACGAAACGTATTCCCGGCTTCCCGTAGTATTCGTTCAACAGATCGGTGATGATAAATGTGATCGGAAACGCGATCACGCCCGCTGTCATTGTGACCTGGTCGAATGATTCCCCAAGAATGTTCAGCGTGAAGGGAAGGTTGATGACAGTAAAGAGCTTTCCCGCCGTGGCCTCGGCAACTACGAGCGCCGTGATGAATATCGCCGCACATACGACGTACAATTTTTGAGGTCTGGAAAGTTCGTGTAGATGCTTCATGTCAGTTGATGGCTTGCCGGGTGTCTGGCGCAATGTTTTCTTTTTCCAGAACAGCGATAGGCAGGTCGAACGAAAATGACGAACCTTTTCCAGGCTTGCTCCGAATCTGAAGCTCCACATCGTGAGCGGCCAGAATATGCTTCACGATTGCCAATCCCAGACCGGTGCCGCCGGCCGCACGGGAGCGGCTTTTGTCCACACGGAAAAATCGTTCGGTAAGGCGCGCTATATCTTCTTTCCCGATCCCGATACCACGATCCCGTACGACAACCTGAACCGAATTCGGAGAGTGTGTCGAGGCCTTTACTGTGACTTTCCCACCTTTTTCGGAGTATTTGATGGCGTTGTCCACCAGATTCACCATTACCTGTCTGATTTGTGCGGGATCGCCGAGGGTAGGTGGGAGGTTCTTTTCAAACGATTTTGAGATCTTGACTGAGCGCTTTCTGGCCTGCGGTTCGACAGATTCCACGACATCGTTGATGAGTCGCTTGAGGTTGAAAGCATCGATATTCAGTTCCCTTTCGCCCGTCTCGAATCGTGAGATTTCCGCCAGGTCGTTCGCCAGGTTCGAAAGTCGGTCAGCGTTTCTGATGATTTTCTCGATGAACGACCTGTTCACTTCTGGATCATCCAGTGCTCCCTCATTCAGTGTTTCAGCGAAGCCGCGAATGGAGAAAATGGGGGTTTTAAGTTCGTGGGAAATATTACCGAGAAACTCGCGACGATAATTCTCCACCTTTTTTAACTCCTCGAATTCCCGTTCCAGCACACGTCCCGTACGATACACCTGCCGGATAATGTCATTTATTTCATCGCCCCGCTCGACCTGGGCGAGGTCCAGGGTCTCGAATTCGTGCTTCCGGAGATTCTTGAGTACGCCACGTGCCAGCTCCAATCGCCTCGAAGCGTATGTGACGGTCGCCGTGTAACTGCCTGTAAAAGATATGGCAACAAGCAGACCGCCCATCCACAGGGAAAAACCATCGGAAAGAATCCAGGTCAAACCGGCTCCAGCGGCAGTGACCGATGCCGAAAAAAGTGCAATTTTAAGCGCTAGGCGGTATCCCCAGAACGAAGAGAACACAGAGGGCAGATCAAAACTTGACGAGCTGTCGGGGTTGTTCATGAGGCAGAAGTCGCAAAACTGTTTGCTGATGGCGCTGATGAGCGCCTCTGACCAGCGCTAGTTGTCCGCGAAACGGTAGCCTACACCTTTCACAGTTTCAATATAGTGATCCCCGATTTTCTCTCTGATCTTGCGCACATGGACGTCAACCGTACGATCCACAACATATACGTCGTGTCCCCAGACCCTGTCGAGAAGGTCTTGCCTCGAGAACACCTTTCCGGGCCGCGACCCAAGAAAATGCAATAATTCGAACTCTTTTCGGGCCAGCCTGACGGCGTCCTGTTGCGAGCGCCGCCGCACCTCAAAGCGATCCCTGTCGATTTCCAGGTCGGAGACGCGCAGAATGTCCAGAGGCACATCGAACCGGTGGGCTCCCCTGAGGAGTGCTTTCACCTGCGAAAGCAGAACGGGAATGGAAATGGGTTTGGTCAGGTAGATATCGGCTCCTGTGTCCAGGCCAGCAACATGGTCTTCCTCTTCACTCTTGGCCGTCAACATAAGAATGGGAATTGTGCGCAGGACCGCGTGTTCACGGAGACGTTTACAGGTTTCGATTCCGTCCATTTTCGGCATCATGATGTCGAGAATGATGACGTCGGGTTTTTCCGACTCAGCCAACTCCAACGCTTTTATTCCATTTTTTGCCCTGATCGTAGCGAGATTTTCCTTCTTGAGGTTATACTCAACCAGATCGAGAATGTCATCCTCGTCATCCACGATCAAGACCAGCGGGTTGGGCCTTTCTGACCTGATATCAGTCATGGGAGTGTAGAGGGTGGTGGAATGGGTGCGAAGCTGAAAGTACGGCAGCTGGAAACCCTGTATTTTATCAAATCATTAATAATACAGACGTACCAACCCTTTTTTGGAGCATATGGACAGAAAATTACGATACGCCATGGTTGGAGGTGGACCAGGAGCGTTCATCGGAGCAGTTCATCGGATGGCGGCGGGTCTCGAAGGCCAGATGGAGATAGTAGCAGGTGCTTTTTCCTCCAACCCGCAGAAGTCACAGCTGACCGGGCGTGAGCTGCATCTCGATGCAGACAGAGTGTACGGTTCCTGGGAAGAGATGATAGATGCCGAAGCTCAGAGATCGGAAGGCAGAATTGACTTCGTCAGCATTGTGACTCCGAACTTCCTGCACTATCCGGTTGCTAAAAAAGCCCTTGAAGCAGGCTTTGACGTCGTGTGCGATAAGCCCATGACCATGACCCTCGAAGAATCCGAGGATCTGTGCAGAGTTGTATCAGCAACCGGTCAGGTGTTTGCGCTTACCCACAATTACACCGGGTATCCAATGGTGAAGCAGGCGAAAGCGCTCGTGGAAAACGGAGACCTGGGCGAGCTTCGAAAAGTAGTCGTGGAATATCCGCAAGGTTGGCTCTCAACGCTGTTGGAGGCCACAGGACAGAAACAGGCCTCATGGCGCAGCGATCCTGCAAGAGCGGGCGCTTCTTCCGCCCTGGGAGACATCGGAACGCATTGCGAGAATCTGGTGCACTACATAACCGGTTTGGATATGGAGGAAATGATTGCGGACCTGGGCACGATGGTCGAAGGTCGGGCTCTTGAGGACGATGCCTCGATTCTCATTCGGTACAAGGGAGGAGCGCGCGGAATCCTGTATTGCTCGCAGATAAGCATCGGGGAAGAAAACAATCTCACGATCCGGGTATATGGCAGTAAGGCGGCGTTACACTGGAAACAGGAGCACCCCAACTGGTTGCACGTGAAGCACCCGGATGCGCCTGAGCAGATCTATAAGCGGGGGAACGACTACCTCGCAGAGGATGCTTCCGGTGCAGCTCGTATTCCGGCCGGACATCCTGAGGGATTCATCGACGCGTTTGCCAACATTTACCGCAACGCGGCCCGTGCCATGCGCGCGCGTGCGGAAGGTCAGGACTTTTCTGCCTCAACTTTCGACTTTCCGTCTGTACAAGACGGCGCGCGCGGGATACATTTCATTCATACCGCGATCCGGAGCAGCGGGGAGCGCTCCTGGGTGGACGCCTCTTACAATCCACCCGAGTAGAATAACCACCGTCGCAACGACTCAGCAAAGACAACGAAGTACTGAAAACCATGTCAAGACCTGTAACTCTGTTCACCGGCCAATGGGCCGACCTGCCGCTCGAAGTATTGGCTGAAAAAGCTGCATCGTGGGGATACGATGGGCTCGAGCTCGCATGCTGGGGAGACCACTTCGACGTCACCCGCGCCCTGTCGGAGCCGGACTATTGCGAGGGAAGACACGCCATTCTCGCCAAACACGGTCTCAAAGTGCATGCCATAAGCACGCATCTCGTTGGACAGGCTGTTTGTGACAATATCGATGCCCGACACAAAAACGTTTTGCCCGCACACGTCTGGGGCGACGGTGATCCGTCTGGCGTGCAGGCACGCGCTGCAGAGGAAGTCAAGAACACCGCCAGAGCCGCGGCCAAATTGGGCATCAAGGTCGTAGTAGGATTTACAGGCAGTTCCATCTGGCATCTGCTCTATGGATTTCCCCCCATTCCACCCGAAATGATTGATGCGGGCTTCGCAGATCTCGCCGTGAGATGGAATCCGATTCTGGATGTTTTCGACGAAGTCGGAGTCCGATATGCGCTGGAAGTGCACCCGGCTGAAATCGCTTTCGACATTGCCTCGGCAGAGCGAACACTGGAGACGCTTGGCCACCGGGATGCCTTTGGTTTCAACTATGATCCGAGCCATTTTGGCTATCAGGGCGTCGACTATGTCGGATTCATCGACAAGTTCAGCGACCGTATTTACCACGTTCACATGAAAGATGTGTGGTGGTCACATAAAGCTACTGAAGCCGGCATTTTTGGCGGCCATACGGAGTTTGGAGATCCACGTCGTCACTGGGATTTCCGCTCACTGGGACGCGGAAACATAGAGTTCGAAGAAATCATCCGGGCATTGAACCGATGCGGATATGAAGGACCTCTTTCCGTGGAATGGGAAGACATTGGAATGGATCGTGAGCATGGTGCCGAGGAGGCCTGTGATTTCGTGCGCGCAGTCGACTTCAAGTCCTCCGGTGTCGCCTTCGACGCCGCATTCTCCGAGTAACCGCACGGAAGAAACGTTCAGAACAGCCGCAAATCGGCAGGTATCGCCATGAAGGGAGATTCGTTAGAAGACAAGCAGTGGATGACGACCGCCATTCTGGCCGGCTTGTTCACCTCAGTGTTTATGTATCTCCCGGTGATTGGAGGTCTTTGGGCTTTCATTCTGGTCTGCGTGGGGCAGGGAGCCTATCTGGGCTGGCAGAACGTTTCGAGCGCCCAGGCACGATTGGGAGCGCTCACATTCGGAGCTGCAACGTTTCTTCTGATACCCGTGATGGGGCTCATTTTCAAGAACAATGGTCCCGATAATCTCTGGGCTATCGGCGCCGTAATGGGGCTCGTTCCCGGTTTGGTCGTGATGTGGGGAGCTCGCTTCGCTCGCTCCCGCCGCGCGAACGGCGGATAACACATCGTGCACCGAACCGTGGAGGATATCCTGTAACCAGTCAGGATTTGATTCCACATAAGAACAGCGAAATCGCTAATTAGCCAGACCTCACCCACCAAGAACCACCTGCCATGTCCCTGTCCCATCCTGTTGCCACCTGGTCCTCGCTCGAGGACCGGACTCCGACTTATGCACTCGTTGCCGGAGTCGATCTGGTCATCATTCGGTATGATGAAAACGTATCCGTGCTCTACGGTCGATGTCTGCACCGCGGAGCCTTGTTGGCAGACGGCCATATCGATGGTCACAATCTGATCTGTGGTCTGCACAATTGGGACTATCGCTATGATACCGGTGTCAGCGAATACGCCAACAATGAGGTGCTGGAAAAATTCTCCGCAGTGGTGGATCTCGAAAAGGACGCTGTACTCGTGGATGAAGCAGAAATCAGCGCGTGGCATGACACCTATCCGCAACCCTTTGACCGCGACGCGTATCTGGGCCTTTATCAAGACACCCACGGAACGAGCGAAGAACCCTTCAATTCTCATATCCAGTCGCTTGCTGTAAATGGCCTGGAAAAGGTCGGTCACCATGGGCCGGTTTCCGCCATGGGAATCGCCCTCACAGATCTGCCACGGTGGGATGATATTCAACTCCTCACAGCTCAGATGGCCGTCCGGCCTCTGGACGACCACGACCCTGTGGACACTTCCGTTGTGATCGGTTCACGAGCTCAAAAACCACTGAAGCTCGATATTCCCCTGTTCGTGTCGGACATGAGTTATGGGGCCCTCAGTGAAGAAGCGAAAGTCTCCCTTTCCATTGGAGCTGAGATGGCAGGCACAGGTATCTGTTCTGGCGAAGGCGGTATGCTGCCCGAAGAGAAGGAAGCCAACTCGCGATATTTCTATGAGTTGGCCTCTGGAAAATTCGGCTGGAGCCTGGAGAAGGCTGCGAGTTGCCAGGCCTTTCACTTCAAAGGCGGACAGGGAGCCAAAACAGGCACAGGAGGGCACCTTCCCGGTGAAAAAGTAACCGGAAAGATCGCTGAAGTCCGTGGTCTCGAGCCGGGCACCCCGGCTATCAGTCCCTCCCGGTTTCCCGATCTGGTAACGGCAGAAGATTTCAAAGCTCTGGCCGATGAGGTTCGCGCCGCGAGTGGAGGTATCCCGATTGGATTCAAGCTGAGCGCCCAGCACATCGAGGACGACATCGACTTCGCGCTCGAAGCATCGGCAGATTATATCATTCTCGACGGCCGTGGAGGAGGTACCGGCGCCGCGCCGGAGATCTTCAAGAACAACATTTCCGTGCCCACGATCGCTGCATTGGCCCGAGCTCGCCGGCATCTCGACGCGCGCGGCGCCGACGACATCTCGCTCATCATCACGGGCGGCCTCAGGACAGAATCTGATTTCGTGAAAGCTCTCGCCCTCGGAGCGGACGCCATTGCAGTCTCAAATTCGGCATTGCAGGCCATCGGATGCCTCGGAATGAGGGCTTGCCACACCAACAACTGTCCTGTTGGTATCGCCACGCAGAAAAAAGATCTGCGTTCGCGCCTCATCGTCCAGGCATCAGCGGCACGTCTGAGAAACTGGTTCGAGGCGACAACGGAGCTCATGACTGTGTTGGCCAGGGCCTGTGGGCACGATTCCCTGTCAGGATTCAATCAGCGTGACCTGACCACATGGAGTCGGGACATGGCGCTTCTCTCCGGAGTAGCTTTCGCAGGAGTCGGAGAAATCTGAGCCTCGAGATCAGTCGTCGTGCAGGTTATCAACCGGATTGGCCAGCGCTGCCCGAATGGTCTGAGAGCCAATGGCCGTGAAGGCAATGGATAGCACTGCGAAGAGACCGATGGCGATAGTGCCGGGCCCAAGACTAATACGGTATTCGAACATCTGAAGCCATGAGCTCGCCAGATACCAGGCAACGGGTACAGAAACGAGTGTAGCCAGACCAATCAGGATCAGGAATTCTTTCGACAAGAGCCCGACCACTGTCCTGACGTCGGCTCCCAATACTTTTCGGATGCTGATTTCCCGCGTTCGACGCTCGACATTGAACGAAGCTATTCCCAGAAGCCCGAGGCAGGAAATGAGTACGGCCAGCATGGCAATGAATCCGATCAGCCGGTACATGTCCTGAACACCGAGATTGGCGAAGCTGTTTTTCAGCTGAGTCTCAAAGACTGCCTGATCCACGTTTCGTGAGTGACCCATCGCAGACCACGCCTCCCGGATATCCTCCTGAGCTTCCTCCAGTCGTCCTGGTACGACTCGGACATTGGCCCAGGCGAAATTCTCTGCTCGGTAGGCGAAAACGTTGGCTGAAATCTTCTCAGTCAGCGCATCCGCTCGGAAGTCTTTCAGAACTCCTGCAATCTCAACGACTGTGGAATCTCCTGCAATGAAAGTGCTGCCGACGGCATCCACCGGAGCTCCAAGCCCCAGGACCCGCAGCGTGGTTTCATTGACCAGCGCTTTGCGGGCCACATCAAATTCCATTTCTGGCGTCAGATTGGTACCGGCCAACAGTTCCAGTTCGAGATTTTCAACGAAGTTCTCATCGACGGAGAACTGATATCCTTTGATGGCTTCATCGTCGGTCATTCCAGGCGTTGAAAGCCAGACATCCGAGCGTGAGCCCATGGCAGGAATGATTGATATTCCCGAAACCATTTCGATGTTCGAGCTCATGGAGACGCGGTCGCGGAATCGGGCATACGGCACATCAAACATGCGCACGTTTACAATATTCTTCTGGGCGAAGCCGTAGTCCGCCGTTTGCATGTGATTCGCCTGACGCATCATCGACACGGTGACGATCAGAAAAATCAGGGAAATGGAAAACTGAATAACTACGAGGGACTTGCGCAGGCGCGAACCGCCCCGACCTGATGAGTCGGTTACGCCCTTGACGGCATCAGCAGGCTGGAATCTGGAAAGAAACATGGCTGGGTAGAAGCCGGCGATGAGCGCGACAAAAACCGCAAAAACGACCAGGACCAGGTACAGGCCGCCATCCTGCAGGTAGTCGATTGACAGATAGATTCCCGTCATCGACACAAATGACATACTGTTGAAGGCGGGTTCCAGCCACTGCAGGAGCGCCACGGCAAGAACAACGCTGACCACGGAGACAACCAGCGTTTCAAATACGAACTGGGTTGAGATATGAGCGCGAGACGCACCAAACACTTTCCGAACCCCAACCTCGCGGGATCGCTTCAGCGAACGGCTGACCGTGAGGCCCACGTAATTGAAGCAGGCTGTCAGCAAAACCATCAGAGCGAGAGATGCCAGAAACCAGGCTGCGATGGCGGGAAGGGCGACGCCTATTTCGTTGCCCATGGGCACACCAAGATTGATGCTCGTCAACGGCTGCACGATCAGGTCGTGAAGTTTGTTATTGTCTTGCTCGGCGAAATGCACGGGAATCAGTTCCCGTACCCTGCTCTGGATGTCGTCAACAGAGGCATTTTCGCTCAACAAAGCGAACGTGAACGAGCGATATATGGATCTGGTCCATGTATCGAGCATAATCTGAGTGTCCTCGTCTGCCTCCAACGTGGAATACGAGGCGATTGCACTGAGTGGCAAAATGGTGTGATAGTCGTCGCTCGCGAGTACGCCGGTAATCGTGAATTCACGGCCTCCGGACACGTTCATCACTTTGCCCATCGGGTCTTCATCACCAAAAAACTTGAGAACTTGTGATGGAGTCAAAACGAGTGATCCAGGATTAATCAGCGCTGTTGCCGGATCGCCGCTCTTCAATTCGAACGAGAACAGGTCGAAAAAGGACGGTTCGGCGTAAAGGCCATCGAGCGGTAAACCGGTGCCATCATAAACGAGCGTTCCCCTCAAGCCGCTCCGAACCTTGGTTGTTGCCTCAATCCCAGGAATCTCCTGTTCCATGATGGAAGCCAGGGTGGCGGGGCTCGTTCCGTAGAGATTGTTGTCACGGTTCGAGGCAGACTTGAAGTCTGAATACACGCGGACTATGCTGTCTGCATGCTCATGGAACTCGTCTTGCGTACCGTTTTGCCTGATAAAAAGAATCAGGACGAGACACACCGCCATGCTGACTGAAAGTCCAAAAATGTTGATCGAAGCGAATGCTGCATGACGTTTCAGAGAACGAAGAGCCACCATCAGGTAATTGCGAAACATGCCTATCGGAAAGAAAATGAGTGATGTTGAGCGGCTGCGCCTGAATCGGATCCGCAGCATTGAAAAAGTGTCTATCCAGATGAGAAAGTTCGCGCCAGGACCGGTTCGATCCCGAGTCCGCAGATCATGGATCTCTTCAAGATCTCCCCGAAACTCTTCGTAATACTCTTCGCTGCAAAACACACTGAGCAGCCAGAGAAGGAATGAAGGCAGGTTGCTATGATCCTGAACCGAATTCATGCGAGAGCGGTGACAGCATCCAGAGCAGGAATGGTTTTCCAGAATTTCTGGCGCACGGACTGCGCCGCACGAAGGGCTTCAAGTCCGGCTCCCGTGGCTTGAAAGAATCGTTTCCTTCGTCCACCCCGGGTGTTGGTCGCTCCTCCGAGTTTCGAATCCAAAAACCCCTTGTCCTGCAGACGATAAAGCGTTGTGTGAACGGCTCCCAGTGTCAGGGGTCGTCCTGTGTTTTCGCCCAGTTTCTGGTGAACGCTCACACCATACGCCTCTTCTGAGAGCGAGCAGACGGCGAGCAGAACAAGCTCTTCCAGAGTCCCTAATTGATCCATATCGGTGTTTTTGAATAGATAAGGCAGTTACGTCGATTACTTTTACAAAGTTACAAGTAATCATGAAAGAGGCAAGTTGCAGCCCAGCGACGGCGATTCGACAACAACGGCAACACAATAACCGACCGGGTGTCTCGTTCAATACAGTGCACAGGATATATTATCCTGATCCCGTTCGCGCCACACTGGCTCCAAACCCAGGCTCACTCATGTTCTTTCGCAACCTCAGAATTTCTTTTCGTTCGCTGCTCAAGCGTCCCGGATTCTCGTTCATCAACATCTTTGGACTGGCGATTGGACTGGCCTGTTTTGCCTTGATCACGCTGTTCGTAAGAGACGAACTCAGCTACGACAGCCATCACGAAGACGCCGATCGGGTGTACCGGGTCACGTTTGTCGGGCAGCCGCCGAATTCAGATCCGGACTACTTCGCCGTTGTGAGTTCTCCTGTGGGCCTGACAATTCGCGATGAAGTACCCGGTGTGGAGTCGGTATTGCGTCTCGTCGAGTTCGGGGGCACGGTGCTCAAGAACGACACCTATTTCTTCGATGACCGGTCCTGGTTTGCCGAGCCCCAAATATTCGACGTGTTCACGATGCCTTTTGTCGAGGGTTCGCGTGAGGGTCAGTTGGAGCGCCCCAACACCATGGTGATCACCGAATCGATGGCCGAAAAGTATTTCCCGGATGAGTCTGCGATGGGAAAAAGCCTGACCATGAACGATTCGCTCCACTACGAAGTCACTGCCGTGATAGAGGACATTCCCGCCGCTTCTCATTTCGAGGGGGACATGTTCATATCGTATTCAACGCGTCTGCAGCGAGTGCCTGAAAACAACAGCTGGCTGAATCTGGGTATGTACACGTATATCAAGGTGGTCCCCGGAGTCGATATGGCGGCCCTGTCTGCACGAATCGAGGGCCTGCCCCATGAGAAGTTCGGTGAGCAGTTGGATCAGTTTGGGTTTGACGCGAAACTTGCGCTTGAACCGCTCACAGATATCTATCTGAAATCTGATCTGGGGGGCCAGATTGCCGCCACAGGTGACATGACTCAGGTCTGGGTATTTTCCGCCGTAGCCTTGTTTATTCTCCTTCTTGCGGGAATAAACTTCACCAATCTTGCTACCGCCCGATCGATGGAGCGGGCGCGCGAAGTTGGCGTCCGAAAAGCAGTCGGCTCTTCAAGAGGCAGTCTCGTTCTGCAGTTCTTGAGTGAGTCAACCGTCCTGTCTCTCGTTTCCATGTGTATCGGGCTGGCTCTTGCAGTAGCTGGCCTCGGTGTGCTGAATGAAATAGCCTCCAAGGAGATCGCAACGTCTGCTCTGATTGCGCCAGATATTCTGGGAATCCTTCTTGCGGCCACACTTATCAGTGGACTTCTCGGGGCGCTTTACCCCGCGTTACTTCTGTCTCGCTTCAATCCGGTCGATGTGCTCAAAGGCGCCAATCATTCCTCGCGTTCGGGCGCGTTCGTGCGCAAAGCGCTGGTTTCTACGCAGTTTGCCATCTCCATTGGCCTGATAGCAGGCACGGTTATCGTATTCCAGCAACTTTCCTTTATGAGGAGCCAGGACCTGGGATTTGAAGAAGAGCACTTATTGATTGTAGATGCGCAGACCGTCCCCAGAAACGACATGCAGCCGATGGTGGAGACGGTCTTGTCTCAATTCGAATCGTTGTCACACGTGGATGAGGCGACGTTTTCGAGTGTGATTCCAGGTCGTGGATCTGGACGCCTGCTCTTTCTCACGGAAGACCTCGCGGAGGACGACATCCGCAGCGCTGCCGTTGTTAACGTTGGTCACGACTTCTTCGAAAACTATCAGATTCCGGTTGTCGCGGGTCGCACATTTTCTCGCGACTACCCAACTGATATGACCGACGGCATGATCATCAACGAAAGTCTCGTAGAGTATGTCGGATGGTCGAGTCCCGAGGAGGCGCTCGGCAAAGTCTTCCCGATGGGGGGAGGTGGCAGAAGCGTGATCGGTGTGATTGCAGACTATCATCACACCTCTTTGAAGGATGCCGTTCAGCCGACAATGTTCTTCCTCACTGATCGGATGAACAACTTCCTTTCGCTTAAGGTGCAGGGTTTGGACGCCAGTCAGGCGGTTGCGCAAGCTGAAGAGATGTGGACCTCCATGTTTCCGGCGTATCCGTTCGAGTCGTTTTTTCTGGATGACGATTTCAATCGACAGTACCAGGCAGAAGAGCGGCTCATGAACGTGTTCAGCATTTTCTCGACGCTCGCGATCCTGATTGCCTGTCTGGGGCTGTTCGGACTGGCCGCCTTTACGGCTCAGCAGCGAACAAAAGAGATCGGTATCCGCAAGGTTCTTGGTGCCAACGTGCCTTCGTTGATTGGCTTGTTGACCCGCGAATTTGCAATTCTGGTTGGCGTCGGCCTCGTAATTGCCGTTCCCTCCACGATATACGGATTGAATGCGTGGCTGGAACCGTTCCCGTACCGAATCGAAATCGCATGGTGGGTTTTTGCCGTTTCGGGGATGGCTGCTCTGGTGATTGCCCTTCTGACCGTAGGCTATCAGGCAGCGAAAGTCGCGTCGGCGGATCCTGTCTCATCCTTGCGATACGAGTAGGCACACAATCCTCCTTCAATTCGCTGAATGGAGGGCGGAGCAGGAAACCGGCGGGCCGAGCGGACATTGGACAGTGAACAGAGCAAAACGCTGTCCCGACGAACCGTAGGCGATCACACCCCTTGAATCCAGCCACCCTCAAGATCGAAGAGTTTCTTGCGAGAACCATCGTGCGATTGGAGTCGCGCCTTGAGGTCCTTCTCAGAAAAAGCGCCCGCTATTCCTGGCTGCGACTGGCCATTTTTATCGTCGGCACGGTGTGGGTGGGATATTTCTATTCGCGTGATATGGGCAATGGTGTCGCCATATCGACGCTAGTCTTCGTGGCTGTCTTCCTTGCGGCGGTAAAGAGCCACAACAGAATTATCCGCAGCATTCGCCGACACCGGATAGCAGTGTCGATCAAACAAACCCACATCGCCCGTATTCATCGGGACTGGGAAAGCATTGAGAATCGTGACCCTGCTGGTGTGGGTGCGAGCCACCCCTTCTCTCGAGATCTGGACCTGACGGGGCAACGCTCTCTGCAGCACCTGATTGACACGTCTTTTTCCAGGGGTGGAAGCGATCGTGTACGGGAATGGTTACTCGAAACCCGACCCGATCCCCAAGAGAGTGAGCAAAGGCAGAAGTTGATTGGCGAACTCGTTCCTCTTTCATCTTTTCAGGACCGGATTTCGCTACTCAGCGCCGAGGTTTCGAAAGAGGGAAACACCAGATTTGATGGCGATCGATTGCTGGCCTGGCTTGGCACGCATCGCATTGACGGCCGCTTCAATCTGATCCTCTGGCTGTTAGGCACCCTGGCCGTTTTGACGCCCATTCTGGTAGGATTTCGTGTTACGGGTTTCACATCTACAAACTTCTGGGTGTATTCACTCGGTACGTATGTCGTCGTGTACTTCCTCAATTTCAGACTGTACGAACATCTTTTCGATGAAGCTGAGCATCTGTATTCGGAATTGAACCTGTTTCGCCCGGTCCTGAAGTATCTGGAACGATTCCGATTCAGTCGTGGAAGCGAACTGGAAAGCCTGGCGGCTCCGTTCAAGATGAAGGGTCAGCCGCCATCGACCTATTTGAAGCAGGTAATGTGGCTTTCCATGGCCGCGAGTGCTCAAAAGAATGATGTGGCCCGGATTGTCCTGAATCTTCTTTTGCCGTGGGAAATGTACTTCGCGCGGAAACTGGAGCTCTACAAAGTGAGGCTCCGGGACCGGTTACCGCAGTGGCTCAACGCGCTTCACACATTCGAAGCGGCCGGCGCGTTCGCCACGTTCGGCTATCTGAATCCTGACTTTACATTTGCTACGCTCGATTCGTCTGCATCTACTTCGCTGCTTGAATCCAGAGGACTCGGACATCCGCTAATCGAGCCGAAGGAGCGCATTGCAAATGATTTCGACATAGACTCCCTGGGCGATCTGGCTCTGGTGACCGGCTCGAACATGTCGGGTAAAAGTACTTTCCTGAGAACGGTCGGGATCAACCTCGTCCTGGCCCGTGTCGGAGCGCCCGTGAACGCCACATTTCTCAAGACTGCGCCGGTTCGTCTCTTCACCTGCATCAACGTCTCTGATTCGGTGAATGACGGGATATCGTACTTCTATGCTGAGGTAAAACGACTGAAAAACCTCCTCGACGAACTGGAGAAGCCGGATGAATATCCGCTCATGTATCTGATTGACGAGGTATTTCGGGGCACCAACAACCGGGAGCGACTTCAGGGCAGCAGATCTCTGTTGCGGTCGCTGTGCAAACTCGAAGGCGCCGGCATCGTCTCAACCCACGATCTGGAATTGACGGAATTGTCCGATCATGTCTCGTCGATGTCGAACTATCATTTTCGCGAACACATCAGCGAGGGCAAGATGGTGTTCGACTATCTGCTCAGAACAGGACCAAGTCCCACAACGAACGCGCTGACCATCATGAAGATGGAAGGGCTGATTGACGACGAAGGAGAGGCGTCGGCCTGAGGTCCGCGTCCGATCAGTGAGGCGCTGGCTGCCAACTCAAGCTCCCTCACGAGAGGCGATTGAGAACAGGGTTTTCGGACAGTACGGTATCGAGCGTCTCGACAAGCTGGACGGCATTGGCGCTTGTGAAAAGCATCGGCGGCTTGATCTTCAAAACATTGTGCAAGGGGCCGTCCGTAGATATCAGTATACCGTTGTCCCGCAAACGGTTGGCAACATATGAGGCTTCCTCGTCGGCAGGCTCAAGCGTTTCGCCATTCAGTACCAGTTCCACGCCCACGAACAGCCCAACTCCACGTACATCACCGATGATGGCGTGACGATCCATGAGGCCGGTCAGACCATCGAGCAGAACAGTGCCGACTTCGAGAGCATGCTGTTGGAGGCCCCGGTCTTCGATTTCATCGAGTACAGCCAGACCGACGGCACATGATGCCGGGTTGCCGCCGAACGTGTTGAAATACTCCATGCCATTGTCAAATGCATCCGCGATTGCGCGCGTGGTGACAACGGCGCCCAGAGGGTGGCCATTACCGATGGGTTTTCCGATGACGACAATGTCCGGTACGACGCCATCCAGTTCAAACCCCCAGAACACGCTTCCGGCGCGCCCCATCCCGACCTGAACCTCATCGGCGATGAATACTCCTCCAGCCTCGCGTATATGTTCGGCGGCCTCGCGCAGGTAGGACGGGGGAGGTACAATCTGACCCCCGCAACCAGGCACGGACTCGGCGATGAACGCGGCAGCATCGGCCTTTGCTGAGACGTCACGGATCGTTTCGGCATACGCTCGGCCCGTTTCACGAGTCATTCCCTTGAACGGGCCCCGATACGCATCGGGCATGGGCACCATGTGAGTCTGGCCGGGTTTGCCGCTTCCGCCTTTTCCGTCAAACTTGTAGGGGCTGATGCCGATCAGGGTTGTGAGATTTCCGTGATAGGCACCGTCCAGAACGATGGTATCCTGTTTTCCGGTGTAGGTGCGCGCCAGGCGAAGCGCCAGATCGTTCGCCTCAGATCCTGAGTTGACGAAAAAGCAGACTTCCAGCGGATCCGGAAGTGTAGATGACAGACGTTCGGCGTAGCGTAAGATGTTCTCGTGCAGGTACCGCGTATTGGTTGTGAGGGTCTGCATCTGGTTTTGCAGCGCCTCGACGACCCGCGGATTCGAGTGACCGACGTGCGGGACGTTGTTGACGGCGTCGAGATAGGCGCGGCCTTCTGCGTCGTAGAGGTACTGTTCGTACCCGCGAACGATGTGCAGCTTGTTGCTGTACGCGATACTGAGTGCAGACCCGATATGCTGTTTCCGGCGCTCAAGCAGGCTTTCGATGGACGCTCGTTCGGGCGCGGCCACTGCAGCGCCGAGGCCAAGCAGGTCTGCCGGGCAAGGAGAGAGGGAATGCCAGGTAGAGCAGTGTGAAGGAGTCGCCACACCCGGAAATGTGCCCTCCAGATCCAGAAGATCGGTGACAATCTGAAAATGCAGATGGGGCACCCAGCCTCCATTTTCCCTGAAAGGACCGAGCCTCACAAACGACTCGCCGGCTTCTACTTGCCCACCAACCTCGAGCGCATTGACCGAGGCGTGGCTCAGATGGCCGTACAAGGTCCAGAATTTCGGGCAGTCTAGCGGCGCGTGTTCGAGAATGACGCATCCGCCGTAGTCGAACTCATCGTGATGCACACACTTCGAGTGGACACGGCCAGCCAACGGGGCCTGGACTCCCGCTTCGGCGGGTCTGAACAGGTCGACGCCGATGTGAATCGTGCGCCGCTCTCCTGACATCGTGGCGTAGGCGTCACCCGTGTACGCCAGGCGTGGCTCGTCCCATCGACCCACTCCCACGGCGTCACCCGTTCGGTTCCAGATCTCGGTTGCGGCATGGCCGGGGACCGTCAGAGCGGTCGGGCCGAACTCCAGACTGGCCACGGAGAAATCAAAAAATACCGGGGCAGCATCCGGATTCGCCCCAGTCACAACCGGCGCGAATGTGTCGCGATGCTCAGCGAGCCATGTCCGCACCTCTTTCGAACCCGGCACAGCCTCCCAGCCAAGCGCGGCTCGGATTCGATACGTCGCCAATCTGGGGTGGATCTCACGCATTTTGCGAAGGCACTCCCACGCGTGCTTCTCTGAGATGGACAGGTATTCATTGTCAGGCTCCTCTGCCCTCTGGGCAGCGGACATACACACGCTTTTTGCCAGTCGGGCTCCCACGAGGGGGTAAATCACCGAGATTTCCCTCTCAGTAAGAGGGCTTTCAGCGTGATATCCTTCGGTCACGGCGCACATGGTGTCCACGGGATCCTCGCCATGAAGAGCCAGATATGCCACCGCTATTGCGAGATTGCAGATGCGGGGTGATTCCACAATATCACCGAAATCCAACAGCCCGCTCACTTCTCCTGCTGCGTCAACCAGCAGGTTGTAATCATTTGCATCGTTATGAATAACCTGGGACGGTAATTCTGCCGAGATGGCCCCGAAATTGTCGCGATACAGGTCCAGGAAGTAGCTGATCAGAGGGCGGTCGCTACCGGGCACGGCTTCGATCTTGGCCTCGATGATCTGGGCTGCATACATCAGGTCCCACTGGAAATTTTTCAGCGCCCCTTCACCGCTGATCGTTGAAAGTGCCACATCTGATTGTGCCAGAAGAGCACCCACCTGTTGGCTCATAAGCGCTGACTTGGGGTGGTACAGACCCAATGGTTTGCCCTCAAGCCAGGATACAAGTCTCACCTGGTGCGTCCCCAAGTCTCCCTCCAACTCCATACTCCCCAGCGTTCGCGCCACCGGTAATCCAGCCTCTTCCAGCCGCGTCATGGCTCTGTGCTGAAGGTCGAAGTGTGCCGGGTCTTCCAGCGTACTGAAAATCTTGAGCACGGTCGAGCGACCTTCTTTATCACGCAACCTGAAATTCTGACCACGCTCACTCGGTAGTTCTGTTGCTGTTGCCTCCAGCTGAAATCCGGAACGGGCCAGATCTTCTGCCTGTGACGGCGACAGTGTGGACCGTCCCTGCTTTATGTCTGGAACTACTCTCATGCTCTAGTGCCTGTCGGCCTTTAACGATGACATGTCGAGTGTCGGCTCTATGCCGGAAATCAGCTCTGCAATCAGCTTCCCCGTGACAGGACCCAGGGTCACGCCCATCATGCCGTGTCCCGAGGCTACGAAAGCGTTGTTGATTTTCGGAACGGCGTCTATGTAGGGTAGTCCGTCCGGAGAAGCGGGGCGGAAGCCCGACCAGGTTTTGACACTGGCGACTGTTTCGGGGCCGAAGTATTTCTCGGCCTGTCGACGCAGGGGGCGAGCCCGACGTTCATCGATGGAGTCGTCAAATCCCTGGAGTGCCAGTGTGCCGCCAAAACGAACACATCCCGGCATGGGTGTAATGGTGAGTTTTTCGTCTGTCAAAACGCAGGGAATGCGCATTTTTGAGTCGGGTGCGGGGACCGTGACGCTGTATCCTTTTGCCGGTTGAACAGGCAATTGCAGTCCCAGGCCTGCAACAAGGTGGGGTGTCCATGAGCCAGCGGCAATCACGAAATGATCCGCGGCTATCTCACCCATCGTCCCCGTTGCGTGGACCAATCGATTGCCCGATTTGCCAAGTTTTGTAATCTCGCCATCCATGAACGTGACGCCTCTGGAGACAAGCGACGATTCCAGAGCTCTCAACAGTCGCTCCGGATGAATGCTCGCGTCCTGCCGGAAAAACACCGATCCCGTGAGGTCAGACTTCAGCGCCGGTTCGAGGGCCAGCGTTCCGTCGCGGTCCAGCGTTTCGATTTCCAATCCAGCTTCGGCTGCTATTACGGCCAGTTCTTCATTGTCTTTCGCCGCTTTTTCCGAGTTGTGCAGCATGAGCAGGCCGTCGTGCTCGAGACCAACGTCCGAGAATCCTGCAAGCGAGCACATTTCGGTCAGCAGATCTCGACTCGCAATACTCATATCCCGCAGAATCGGAACAGCGTGGCGCACATGTTCTTCTGTACAATGCTTCTGAAACAGCCACAGCCATTTCATGAACTTCGGATTCGCACTGGGTTTGATGTAGAGCGGGCTCTCGGGATTCATGAGCCACTTCATTCCCTTGGCAATGACGCCCGGCGCCGAGAGGGGAATGATATGACTGGGGACGATCATGCCGGCATTGCCGGTCGAGGCGCCTTCTGTATAGCGTCCGCGGTCCACGATGCACACGCTTGCGCCCTGAAGCTGGAGGTAGTGAGCGCATGACATGCCTACGACCCCTCCACCGATTACAACTACGTCAAAACGTGAACCCATTCTGTTCTCCCTAGGTGACCGAGAATCCATGGGCATATGGATCATCGTCATCGATAATGATATTGTTGTAGCCCATCACCCGCGCCCATCCTTCGATGCTGGGAACGATGGCGTCAAAGTCGCCGACCTTGGTCGTGTCCTCAACCCTGCCGACGAACTGACTCCCGATGATGCTCTCGTGCACGAAATCATCTCCTTTCTTGAGCTTGCCGTGGGCGGCCCACTGAGCCATCCGGCTCGACGTTCCTGTTCCACATGGAGAGCGGTCGATTGCCTTATTTCCGTAAAAAACGGCGTTTCTAGCGTGTGAACCCTCAATTGTGGGCTTCCCGGTCCAAAGCATGTGGCTCATTCCCTGTATCCGTTCGTCCTCGGGATGAACGAAATCATAGATCTCGTTGATGCGGTGACGGACGATAGGGCTCCAGCGGACAAGGTCAGCGGCGGTATAGTCGGCGATGTCAGAAAAATTCTCCTGACTGTCCACGATAGCGTAGAAATTTCCGCCATATCCGACGTCGACACTGATCGGGCCCAGATCCGGGCACTCAACAACGAGGCCTTCCACATAGAGGAAGGACGGAATATTGACCAACCGAACACTCGCAACGCGGTCGCCATCGAGAGTATAGAACGCGTCTACCCTACCGGCGGGTGTGTCGAGACGGACAACACCTGGTTCGGCAGGAGTAACCAATCCTTCCTGCAGCATCACTGTCACAGTTCCAATCGTACCGTGACCGCACATGGGAAGGCATCCACTGGTCTCGATGTACAGCACTCCGATGTCACAGTCTTCACGCGTTGATTCGTATAGAATACTCCCGGACATGATGTCGTGACCACGTGGTTCGAACATGAGTCCCAACCGG
>Ga0209992_10000547_pt1 | contig 49402 bp, 40 predicted proteins | sample 2SBtaG_2_FD_182564 | JGI IMG/M metagenome (GOLD analysis project Ga0209992, IMG submission 182564) | Deep subsurface microbial communities from Kolumbo volcano to uncover new lineages of life (NeLLi) - 2SBTROV12_ACTIVE470 metaG (SPAdes)... | ecosystem: Environmental > Aquatic > Marine >... | reverse complement strand
AAACTGAAATTTCGAGACATTCTGGATAGAATTAGCAGTAAACGAAGCGATTCAATACCCTGCATATGAGAATGCGTCTTATTTTTATTTGCGCTCACTTGAAAGCCGAGTGTTTTGCAAGAGGCTCAAATCAAAATATTTTTCAGTGTCGTAGCCGCCGCCTTGGTGGTTATTTTTAGCGCTCAGAGCGCATTCGCCGGCGAAGACCCGGCCATTACCCGTACACGGGATCAAGTGCGCATGCTTGACGATTTGTACAAAACCGTCATTGTCTTGGTCACCGAACACTACGTAACCGATCCGTCTGTTTTGTCCGCAGCCAGCGCGGGTAAAGCCCTTTTCGCTGCGATGAATGACAAAGGCTGGCACGAAGTACGCCTGGTTGGGTTGACCGACGTGATCACCAATCCACAAAACAAACCGCAAGATGCGTTCGAAGAAGCCGCCAAAGCGAGTCTGCTCGGCGGCAAGAGCGTGCACGAAGAGGTTGTTGTAAAAGGAGATAAACGCTATCTGCGCATCGCAACCCCGATTCCCGTCGTTATGGAAAAATGTGTCATGTGCCACGCAAATTTCAAAGATAACAAAGGAATCATTGGATCATTGGCCTACACAGTGCCGGTCATAGAATAACCCACACCGATTGATACCGCGATTTAGACTTTAGGTTTACGTATCAATTAATCTTTTAAATTAATGCCGTCCCCGGCCGGGGACGGCATACAACCCACACCAAGCACACCATTCGCCGCAACCCTTGAAAAACTGTGGGCTGATATCCGCTAAATTCGGCGCAAACCAACAATGCACCCTCAAACAAAGATTGACACCCAATCAGTTCTGTACCAGCATCTAGCAGCTGGTTTCTATCATTTTATGAGCTTTTTTCATAAGGAGTGTCGCTATGAGCATCCTAAGACATGGCCTGACAATCGGAATCGAACGAGTTGGTAGCAATATATTTCTATCGATGAAAGCCGTGGGCAAACTAACCCATGAAGATTATCAGACGATTACGCCGATGATCGATTCGGCCTTGGCCGAGGTTAAACAGCCAAAGGTCAAAGCCATTATCGATGGTACAGAATTGGAAGGATGGGAAGTGAGAGCCGCGTGGGACGATTTCAAAATCGGACTAAAGCACGGCAACGAATTTGAGAAAATTGCTATTTACGGCAACAAAAACTGGCAGGAAATCAGCGCAAAAGTAGGTTCGTGGTTTATCTCCGGGGAAGTAAAATATTTCGAAAATATTGATGATGCATTGAGCTGGTTGAATGAATAGGTTATTGGCAATCTTTTGCAGGGCAGACTCAATAAATTTTGACCATTGTAATGTCGGCTACAACGGTTAGGATTCTGCAATCGGTCTCTATTCCCTGACAGGTAAACGCTGCACATCTGGATCTAACGTCTACCCCATAACACGCTAATCGAGATTTTTAACAAGTTTAGCGAAAGAACGAAGCGGACTTCGTTCCATCAGAATATTCAATCACTCTTACCGAAACTTTCTCACCGGGCGTTGGGTAGGGTTTCGGGATTGACGCGGTAAATGTCTTGCCATCCGCGAGTTCTAGTTTCGCGATGGCAAAACTAATCGCATTTTTGTTCCCGACTTTGTCCCGGTATTCCACTTCCTTATCGCTTATAGACAGGACTTTTGCCGATGTAACATCTTCGGCAATGATATCCGGTTGCGAATCCATCCAGAATTTTGCCAACATCGTCCCAGTCAAAAGCAGAACCGCAAGAACGATTATGGTCAGTGGATTTCTTGATCCGATATATACCATAGAAATAGCGCCTAACTTCGTGAATCCCAATATGCTTATGCAACGGTAAAAACAACTCTCGCTCAAAGTGTAGTTTATGCACCATGATTGTTTATATTGGACGCACCGATGGTGATGCGCTTTGGTCCCAGGCTATTCAATAGCCCACCGATTGTTACCATTTTTTACAATTTAGACCCCCCAGCATCGCTGAACCCCCATTTTGCGCGGCTTTCATCGTATGGCACGGTAGTTGCTGATAGCCGTAAACGCTAAAACCTGCCGCAAGGAGTTCAATACGATGATTGGCCTGCTCTACAAGATAGATCCTGCACGATATTTCTCGACGTTGTCGCGGACGATTATTAATTGGGTTCTTATCCGGTACAGCATAGACGCTCATCAAAAGACCGACGCCGGTTTCTCGTGTAATCCAAACAAAAACATTGAACCCCGCTTAAAAACAGGCCGATCCACGGGCGGACTTGCCAAATGTCAGGCCATCCTGATCCACAACCCACCTTTAACGCCAAAGGAGAATCTATGAATCGCTTATATTTTATGGATTCCATGCGCAGCGTGCTGATGTTGCTCGGCGTCATTCTTCATTCCGCGCAAGTATTCAATCCTGAAAAATCATGGGTCATTTACAGCGAATTTAGTCTTTGCACCAATTGGTAAATATCGATATCTAAACAACCAGGCCCTAGCAGAGCCATCCATCAAACACCGGTACACTGTTGGCTATAATTCTTCAACGTCATCCACATCAACCTGACCGGTAATGTTGCGCCGTATGTGTGACCAAGACGTCCCGATGGCCAGCAATGCCGCCAGACTGATCAGCGCCAGCCAAACGATGATGGAATCGGATTGCTTTTCGAATAAGCCGAATGAATCCAGCAGCCAAACGAAGGTGCCGATCAACGCGGACGCCAGCAGCAAACCCAGCGCGCCAAGCGATCGAAATGTCGCCCGGATGAGTATTGTCCAGCCGATCAATAACACAACCCCGACAAACGCGTGTTGCGCCTGAATCCCCGGCCCGTTTAGCGCATCACCCAGCCAGCTGACATAAGAATGGCCGGTCGGGTTGTAGGTGAGCAGAATGACCAGTAATGCGCCTATAAAACGGATTAATATTTGTATCATACAAACTCCCTGGTTGAAGGCTTTGCAGCGGCATTCGGTTTAATCGCAATCGGGTTGTTGCTCTGAAGGAAACCTTGCAGCATAACACCCGCAGGGTCTTATTAAAGCAAACCCGGGTTGTTAAGTACAAATCCGCGCGTTGACGCGGCCGTACCGACGCTTAGCGTTGAGATTTATCCGATTCAACGGCAAGACCTGCGTTTTGCGGTCAAATCCATGTCTTTGAGTAGCCAGTCCAGATTCATTGCATTCGCGCGCGGGCAAAATTCCGCTGGGTCGCCCTGATATTCGACGCCAAATACGGCTTTTCCGGCACGGATGAATGGCAGCATGGATTCACATTCGTCGTATTCGAAGCATTGCTCGTTCAGCGCCCAATCAAAGTCGGCGACCAGGTCCCTGATCTGGGCCAGATCGTTCTTCAAACCAATCGACAGACCGCGCGCGTGGGCTCGCTTGGCTAACCATTTATTGAATTTGAGTTGGTCTTTGTAGCTCAGCGGAAATCCTGAATCGTTGTCGTAACCGTCGACGTTATCCGGCTCTACCCCATCACAGCCTTTTTTGACGGCGAGCGCCAGTCTGGCGTTGAGGACCGGCGCCAGAGCTTCGATCTGACGGATATCCAGCCATTTTTCGTCCGGCCAATCCTGCATCGCCTTACCTCTCACCGATTTTGGGAACTGGCCGCGGTCATCGCGCCAGTTCTCCCAGGTACCGGCGCTGAAATAACAGATGACCACAACGCCTTTACTATGAAGCTTATCGATTGTCGTGGCCGGGGTTTCGTACAGATCGATATCGTACATTTGTGCGTCGACCGACGTATCGACATAACCGCTCAGCTGCCATTGCCAACTGGTTCCAGGGGACGGGAATGGATTTACCTTGCCTTGGGTACTATTCTGGTCCGCTTGAGCCGCGGAAATACAATTAAGCCCGGGGTTGAGTAAGCTACAAACCCACAGTGCCAAAAATATAGCCGAAGTTTTCATGGAATATGCTCCTCTCAGGAACCGGGACGGGCTTAGTCCGATGAAATCAGGTGCTGTCCGTCCTTGATATAATAACGGCCATAGGTTCCGGATTCCGGCAGATAAACTTCATCGATCTGGGTTTCGGCCATCGGATGGCGGGTAAACGAAAGATAATTGATATTGGCCAGCGATGCTTTGAGCTGAAACAGCGCAAAAATAAACACCGATATCGCGGCCAAGCCGTAGCCAAAACCCATAAATACCTGCGGTAGTTGCAAAAATATTAGGGTGCCCACCAAATTCAATGCAAAAAAAGCGGCGTATATCTTGGCCGTTACCTGGCGCAGATCGAAATACAATAAGATCACACAAACAATCAGAAACAGCATATGGAAAAACGCACCGATCAAGATCACGATAAACAGCTCGGTCAAACTGGGATCAATTTTGAAGAAGCTCAACAACTGGGATGAGAACAAAATAGCCAACAAAATGATCAGACCTTGAATCCTGACAATATTGGTCAACTGTTCCTTGATACAAATGACGATTTCATCGCGTAACTTGCGAAGGTCGTCCAACGTGGCTTTGTTGGTCATCGCTTTGTTGTACGCGTAATAACGTTTGTAGAACGAGGTTTCCATCGCGATAAAAAAAATGGCCATGATCGGCGTCGTGCAAAGGTAAGCCAGATAAAAGATATCGTTATAACTACCGTGAAAATACAGCAAAGGGCTATATTCTTCACCGGTCGGGCCGTACCAGTAAATGAATTTATCCACCCACATTCCGCCGTACAAGCAAAACCCGCTAACCAGCAGAATGTGGCAATCCTTGAAATTCTTGAAATAGCCGAAATCGACGCGGTCCGGAAATCCGAATATTTTTAGCGATTGAATGACCAGCACAATCGCGATGTAGGCCTGACCCATAAAAAAACCCAGAAAAAAACCGGCAAAATGCAGGCTGTATCCCAAACCAGTCCCCAGCGCGACCCCGACGATTGACCCGATCACATAGTGTTTGATGAAGCCCATAAACTCTTCGCTGGCGCTGATGTAGTTCATCAGTACCCAGGTGATGGTCATCGTTAAAAACAGGCTGAATACAATTATTTTGATGTTGAAAGCGATTTCCAGAAAGAAGACGAAGGGCGTAATCAGCAAGCTGGTGACCATCAATGCAAAAAAAAGATTGCTGATGATAACGACCGGTAACTCGGCACGTTCTTTGGAGTACATCTTGTCGGCAAAAATCCGCGTGAAGAACAATTGCACGGTACCGGTGATGATGATCGTAAACGAAAAAATGTGTACCAACAGAATATTAAATAGCGTGTTGTCCGCGGTACTGAGCAGAAACGACGATAGCACCGACAGAGACGCCAGCGAAATCACCATGATCAACCAGGGTCCGGAGGTAATCACCAACGAGTAGAAAAAGCCCTGGAAAAGAGACAGGTACATATCCTCGACCAAGAGTTTCTGCAGCTTAAATCCAATACCTGCCATATTGTTGTGATTACCGGATGGAACCTTAGTGAATTATTTTACGATCGCGTTTGTAACAGACCCTTCAGACCACGGCTAAATTACAGCAAAATTGTGTAAATTTGAAATCATTTACAGACCAACCGGCATATAGACCCAATAAAACCTGAGTAAATTTGGTTTACGACAAACGCAAATTATCGCTATACTGGTAAATGATCAATAACAAAAACGAATATTTGAAATAGCTGTTATCCGGAAGATTCAGCATTTTATAAAATCACAAAAATTCTGATACGGGTTCAATCCGGGGGGAGTTTGGTTTATGCGCCAAAGATCGTTCGTAGCGTTCTTGCTGTTGTTGTCGATGCTGCTGTTGACGGTAGTTCCCCTGGTCGCTTCTGCGGCCGAAAACCCCGGTAAAATCCTAGTCCTGTATAAAGAGCGCGATCCTGACCACAAAGGCATCGTTCAGCTGCTCACCGGATTTCTTGGCGAAGCCGGCTATAGTTTCGAAAGCCGCGATGTAGAAAAATTATTAACCGAAAAGCCGGATATGAGCGCCTACTCCGGGATCATGACCTGCTATCAGACCTCGCAGATGGTCGGCGGCGACATTTATCCCGAGTGGTTGGTCGAACAAATGGAGGCGGGACGCCGTATACTGATTATCGGCAGTTATGGCGCTTATCAGGGACTGATCAAAAAGCCCGACGGTTCGTTTATCGAATGGAACGAATCAACCCAAACCATCAATACCTTTTTTCATCCCTTTGGTTTGGAGTTCTATTTCGCTTTTACCGGCGACAATAGCAAATTGAAACTGGTTTCGGCGGACAAAGCCTACGGTCAGTTTCAAACCCCGATTTCCCAACCACAGTTGAATTACTACCAGCTGTACAAGAGCGTCAACCCGGAAAATCGAATCTTTTTCGAGATGGAACGCTCCGATATGCTGGATTCGCGCAGCGCGCTGAATGTTATCACGCCGTTTGGCGGTATGATTATCGAGGGCTACTCGTATTTCTGGGATCCAGGCCAGGCGAGGAATTTTTTCCGGGTGGATTTCCCATCATTTATGCGCGAAGTTTTCTCGGCCAAATCGCCGCCGGTACCCACCTTCGCGATCAAATCACACGCTGAGCTGGTCAAGGAATATCCACTACCCGAACGGGCACCACCGGCAGAACAATTGGATCTGCAACCCAACGAAATGTCACGCCGGGTTGTCGTGGTGTACAAAAAAAGCGAAGCACCTACGCTTGAAGACTTACCGTTTTTTAACCGCGGTGCGGTCATTCTTGAGTACTTGGGGCTGATACCCGATTATCGCGCGGTCGAAGACGGACTGCTCAGCGATAGTGAAATGGACAATTACATGGGCGTGGTAACCTGGCATACCAAACGCCACATGAAAAACGCCGAAGACTATGGCGATTGGCTGTTGCGGCAAATCGAGAACGGCAAGCGCGTTGCGATCATGCAAGAATACGGCGCAACCTATGATCTCGAGACCCAGGAGCCAACCGACAACCAAGCCGATGTAATGGCCGCGTTGGGGATTAAATATACCGTCCAGGGCGAACGCCGCGAAGAATACCAACCCGAAGTTCGCATCGTCGATGAAAACATGCTCGGCTTTGAACGCGACTTTTCGCCGTTGTCGGTGACCTACGATCATACCTATACATCGGTCGACCCGGCCAACAAAGTGTTTTTTTCCTTTTCCGATAAGGATTACGGTAACGTCGACCTGGGCGTAATTTCACCCAAAGGCGGTATCAGTCTGGAACAAACGCCATTTTATTTTCCGCCGCACGATGCCGAGCGCATCGCGTTGGTTCGCCGCGCCTTGAAAGGCGAAGTCGCTCCGGAAATCGCCGAACAACCGACATTGGGTGCTTGGTATCTGGATCCATACAAGTTTTTATCCGAATCTTTGGGGTTGGATGAGTTCCCCGCGCCGGATATCACCACGCTGAACGGTTCACGAATTTTCTACGCGCACATCGATGGCGATGCATTGGAGTCAGTGTCACTGATCGACGGCGCGCATTTTGCCGGTTTTTTTATCAACGAAGAAATTCTAAAAAAGTACCTGGATATTCCGACTTCGGTTTCGGTCATTACCAAATTTATAGAACGGATCGGCAATAAATATCATCACCCGGCAGTAGAACTGGCACGCGATATTTTTGCACTACCCAACGTCGATGTCGCTGTGCACGCGGCAACCCACCCATTTGACTGGGTCGGCGGAGATCCTTACATCGTCAATCCGGATTCCTATCCTTACGAAATTGGCTATAAGCCGCATGATTTGCTGGAGGAAATTTGGGGCGCCAAACTATTCGCCGATCATAACCTGACACCGCCGGATAAAAAGACCACGACATTGTTTTGGTCTGGCGCGACCAACCCCGATGAAAAGGCGCTGGAGATTGTCTGGCGGTCCGGGATGCACAATCTGAACGGGGGTGACCCGCGATTTGACGACGAATACCCGTCATTGGCCGGACTGACACCTTATTCCCTGCCCTATCCGCCTTATCGCCAATACTTGACCTCGGCGCAAAACGACTACATCTACACGCTGTTTTTGACCGGCGATTGGGGCGGTCAGAAGAAATTGTTGCAGCATTTTGACCGGACGGACAAACCATACCGGGTTTACCCGATGAACCTGTATTACCATTTTTACAGCGGTATTAAAAATGAGAGTATGGATGCATTGCGTTACATCTACGACTACATCCGTTCCATCGATGCGGCATCGATTTTTGCGACCCAGTACACCGAAATTGTCGAAGACTATTACCACACGCATGTCGGCTTTGACGGGCAAGCTTACTGGGTTGAAAACAATGGTTTTCTCAGAACCATCCGTTTCAACGACACGGTCCACGTGGATATGCAATCCTCCGAGGGCGTTGTCGGTTATTCTCACAATGAGAAGCAAACCTATATTCATCTGGATGGGCGAAAACGACGAAAGATCGTACTCGCCGCTGGGCCGCCCAATACGCCGTACATCATTCAAGCGACGCAATTTATCGATGAGTTGAACAGCGGCAACAACGAAGTCAAATTCGTTTATCGGGGTTTCGGTAATACAGTATTGAAAATTGGTGGTTTGAAGCCGGCAACCGAATACCAGCTGGTTTTGGCCGCCGAAGGCAGAGATACCATCGCAGCGGCGGGAACCACCAACGCGGACGGTGTATTCGAATACAGGACCCAACTCGAGGCGCCTCAGACTATTTACGCGGGGACCTTAAGATGAATAGGGCTAGTCAAATGAATACGCGGGTGTGGTTTAGGATTTTAACCACTGTTTTGTTTTACGCTCTGTCCGGCGCGGGATGGGCACAGGAAGGCCGGCCCACCGAAGTCAATCCGCTGGAAGCCGGTGCGGTATCGACTATTTCCGCGGAAGAATCGGAACAACGGTTGCAGGATGCGATGGTCTTGTTCGAACGTGGCAAGACCGATGCGGCGATCTACATGCTGCAGCAGGTCGAAAAGGCCGACCCGACCAATTACAAAGTGTTATTCAAATTGGGTGAAATGGCGATCGGCGCCAAAAACTGGGCTTACTCTATCGAGGTTTTGCGCAAAGCTTCTTATTTGCGACCGGAAGACATCGAGGTTCGGCTCATCCTGATGGATATTTACAAAGCCTATCAGATGCCGATCCAGGAAATCATCGTCGGTAAAGAAATCATTGCAATCGACCCGAACCATGTCGTCGCGACCAGACGGCTGGCCGAGTTATACCACGAACAGGCAATGCAGGATGACGAGATCAAGATGCGCCAACGCTTGAAACAGCTGGCACCGGATGATTATGCGAATACCAAACGATTGGCGGTCATCTTGGATGAGAACGCGCAATTGTGGGAATCGGCACGCGTTTACGAACAAATTCGTAAATACCATCCGAATAAGCTCGATGATATGCAACGCCTTGCAGCCATTTACGATACGTTGGGCGAGAGCTTCCGCGAAGCTGAAGTACTGGATGATATCGCTGCCAACGGAGGCGGCCGCAGCTGGCTGCAAAGCAACGCGGAGAACAATCTTCGGCAGGAAAACAATATCTATGACCCATTCAGTGCCGCGGTATTGTTCAAATACGAGCAAGAGCCAACCTTAGACATTCTAACCGTGCAACCGCAAGCATCGTATACCCGGTTGCGGGTGCGTTCTTCAATCGACTTTGGCGTAAAAGCCAGGTTTCAACACATTAACCATCAGGGTGTCGCTCCGTTATTGGGTGGTGAAATGGATATCAACAGCACCGCGGTCGAATTCAGTGCAATTCAGAACTGGTCGGGACAAGATTATGTACTGGCTGCATCGGCCGGTTTTCTACACGACGATGTTTCGGGACGCTTGATCGCTGGTGTTGACTCTAACGGCAACCCTGTCACCGCTGCCGATTTTCCGTTTTTGGCCGATCCTACGTTCAATTCATATGGTGGCACCATTCCGATCGGCTCGGTCCAGTTTACCGCCCGTCCGGGGCTTAATATGACCTATAGTGCGATCTATCAGCACAAACTGGTAGATGACACATCCGCTCGGTTGCGTCTTTTTTACCAGGACCGATTGACCTTGGCAGCGGCATACGAAGGCAACGACAGAACGCTGTTAAAACTGCAGATCGATAATTCGTTTATCTCCGACGGCAATTACAGATTACACGGGACTGCAGCCGGCTATTACAACATCTGGGCCGAAGAACCGATGTTCGATTATCGAGGCAGGCGAGAAGGCTATTTCCGGCAGCCACCCGCTTCGTTCGTGCGATTGGGTTATGAATTCGAATACTTTCGGGACGGGGGTTCTGCGCAGGATGGCACTTACCAAACTTTTCCCAGACCCGAATATCGTCATAGAGGCATGCTGATAGGACAAGCCTTGGTCCATCAAATCAGTCTGGACGAACAGCTGCTATTCAACGTTAAATTCACATATGGCGCGGGGCGTACACTGACGTACCTTAGAGGCGCAGACGTGAGATTGTTTTATTTCAAACCGGAGTCGGAAAACGAGTTCGGGATACGATATGGATTTGTAGACGAGGATTCGACGAACCAACCTTCAAACAACTTGCAGATCGGTGGGCGCTATAAAATCCACACGGCTTCTCTATACATTAAATGGCGTTTTTGATATGAAGATTTTAAACAAAACCAAGTTATCACCTCGCCATCAAGCTCGCATTAGCCGGCGGGAACTATTAAAAATCGCTGGGTCAGCGAGTGTCATGGCGGCTCTTCCATTGCCTATGATGCGCGAAGCCAGCGCTGCGTCTGGTGTGACGAATCAAGGTGTGGAATTGTTACAACGGTCGGGGATCGAATACCCGGACTGGATGATTGAAGCGCGTATTTTTGGTTTACCGATAACCGGACTCAGGGTCGATCCAGTCGAGCTTGGGATGGACCTGGATGCCGTTGTGAAACAGGGCGCAAACGTCGTAGAGGCCGACAGCAGACTGTCCGATTATATTTCGGACGAAGAATTCGAGGCCGAATTGCAGCTGATCAAAGACAGTGCAACGATGATCCACGAGCGCGGAATGAAGGTCGTCTGGTACATTCCGTCGCTGGAAGTGATCACACCCAACGGGCGGCTGCGTTCGGATACGATCGCCAAACAACACCCGGATTGGTTGCAATTATCTTTCGATCAGAAGCGCCGCGGCGTTTTTTACGGAAAAAAGGTATTTTGGGTTGAGCCCAATGACGAAAGCGCCTGGATGTGCCCGAACTCGCCGTACCGGGATTGGCTGTTCAACCGCTTGGCTAAATTAGCCGCTACCGGAATCGACGGTCTTTGGCTGGATGTCCCGCTGTTTGGGCTTGTTGTGGGTAAATGGGGTTGTGCCTGTGGTTATTGCCAGGAAAAATTCGGTGTGCAAACGGGGATGGAATTTCCGCTGAAATTTGATTTGACCGACGCTCGTTTCTGGCGCTATTTGCAGTGGCGGCATCAAACCCTGACAGAATTTACCGACGGTTGCCGCGAAGTCATCACCGCTGCAAACCCGCACACTGAGACGATCGCGGAAGTTGTCGCCCTGGATCATTTGGGCGCCACGGAATGGGGTACTGAGGGCAGCCAAATGTCCAGCCACTATGTGGTTTGGGAGCAAGACGGCGCGAGTGAATCGACCAGTATGGCCGACGCCACCTACGATGACTGGATTGCGCAATTCGCCTCTTACAAATACTGCCGCGGCGCCACGATGGATCGCCCATCCTGGGCATTCTCCTACGGCTTTAACGATGCCGATGCTCAATTGGTCATGGCCGAAGTTGTCGCAGCGCAGAACAACCCGTACGAGCTTCGTACGCCGAAGATGACCACCACGGTCGGTATGGAATTTAGGGGCATGATGTATAACTGGATCGCCAAACATTCCAAGCAGATGTTTAGGTCCAAGTCTTTGGCGCCCGCGGCGGTCATTTATTCGGCGCGCAACCGCGATTTTCTGGATGCTATGTTTCAAGGCGGCTTGATTGTCAGCGGTAATTCGCATCACCGCGATCGCCGCTGGCTCGGCGCTAAGGCTGGATCACCGTTATTCCAAGAATATATGGGTGATTATCGGGGCCTGAGCCTAATGCTTTATCAGAATCAGATACCGACCGATATTTATCCCATCGATCGCGTCGATGGAGATTTGCTCAGTAATTATCCGGTATTGGTTTTACCGTATATGGCACAACTGGGTGATGACGAGAAAAAATTATTGATGCATGCCGTGCAAAACGGCGCCACGTTGATTGTAAGCGGCCCTAAATCTGGCGAATGGAATCCAGACGGTAGCCGGCGTGAATCCAGCGTGTGGGCGGATTTACTGCAGGACGATACCGGCAAGCCAGTCAGCCGCAGCGTCGGCAAAGGACGGGTCTGCTTTTGGCGCGATGAAGTTGGCCGAAATTATCTGCGTTCACACTGCGAGGCGGTCACCACGCCGGTACTCGACTGGATCAAACAAGCTGGTGTTGAACCGTGGACCAGCGCCCAGCATAAAGTTGTGGTTCAACCTTATATTTACCGCAACCAGATGCTTGTACACGTGTTAAATTATGAATGGACAGGAAGCATCAAAAGCGAACCAAGTCCGTTGTGGGTTAACTTGACGATCCCGTGGCAAAACGGTGCTGCGATTAACGGCGTGATGCAAAGCGAACCGCAGTGGCAAAATCCTAAATCCGTGAAATATACCGTTCAAGGGGACAAACTGGTGATTCCGTTGAAAGTGGGTATCAATTCATTGATCGCCATCGATACCTGAATTTCTGCGATCAAACTGAACACAGTAAAATCCAAGGCCGCATTACACCGCGGCCTTTACGTCCTATAGCTGTTATTGGTAGCCCTTAGGGTTCATCGACTGCCAACGCCACGCATCCATACACATTTGATCGATCCCAATATCGGCAGACCAGTTCAATTCTTGTTTGGCATACCCCGGATCGGCATAACAGGTTGCAATATCCCCAGGACGACGTTCTACCGTCTTATACGCAATTGTCTTGTTGGACGCTTTTTCAAATGCCGAGATTGCCTCCAAAACGCTATAACCACGACCTGTACCAAGGTTGTAGGTGACAGCACCTGGATTTGATTTGAGCTTTTCCAACGCCTTCAAATGACCCAAAGCCAGATCGACGACATGGATGTAATCTCGAACACCTGTACCGTCGGGCGTTGGATAATCGCCTCCGAATACGGAAAGCATTGATAGTTTTCCAATCGCGACTTGGGAAACATACGGCAGAAGATTATTTGGAATGCCATTGGGATCTTCTCCAATCTGTCCGCTTTTATGAGCACCGGCCGGATTAAAATAGCGCAGAAGCGCAATATTCCATTCACTATCTGAAACATGAAGATCTTGCAAAATTTCTTCTATCATTAGCTTTGTGCGGCCGTAAGGGTTCGTTGCACCCACAGGAAAATCTTCTTTTATCGGTACCGTCGCAGGATCTCCGTACACGGTCGCAGAAGAACTAAAGACCATGTTTTTAACCCCGTGCTTTATCATGAGGTCGCATAGAATTAGTGTACCGGTAATGTTGTTATGGTAATAATGCAATGGAATCGAGACCGATTCACCGACCGCTTTGAGCCCGGCAAAATGGATAACCGCATCTATGGAGTGTTGTTCGAAAACGCCATTAAGCGCTTCTTCATCCAAAAGGTCGATCTTGTGAAATTGTATTTTTTTCCCGGTAATTTTCTCGACCCTACCCAACGATTCCTCATGGCTATTCATTAAATTATCAACGACAACGACATCGTAACCAGAATTTAATAGTTCAACGCAGGTATGACTTCCAATGTAACCCGCCCCACCAGTCACTAATATTTGCATCAGCTTTCCCCTTCTTCGAAAAATCTTTTTAAATGAGTCTTACTGTAAAAAGTTAACGTATCGCTCTGATTTTGACAAGAATAAATCAGTTGGATTTATAACAATTAATCTCAACCGTGTTTGATCGGAATCATATTTAAATTTAGGTAGACGGCCATTTCGCTGGCAAAATAAAATTTGGCATAAACGAGTACCGTGCGAGAAATGACCCGGCATTACCGCCCTTCTAACGTACTTCATGACAGGTTTCAGTACCTATACGGTTTGACAAATTGTTTCCGAAACCTGGGCCTAGTCGCTAAACTGCATTCACCATCCCAAATCGGTCAATTAAAGTGCGGTCCCATTTTTATCGAGATATATCTGTTAACGGTCAACTGGTGCAATACATCTTAAGTAGCGTGATATTTTTTTCTTGTCTAGGCTACATCCAAATCTGCAACGCTGAAACTGTAATGGCTAGACTGGAAGGTCATCCTATACACGTTTTTAACGGTATCCCCATAGAGGAAGGTTGGGGTGAGGACCTCATATACCAAGCTGACACCTCGGGCACAGATCACCGTACGATGGGTGCGCTGGGCGGACTACCCGTAGTCGATATCTGGAACGCAACGGGGGGTATTGCGGTTTTCAATACTCAGACATACCAAGAGCCTCTCTCGGTCAATTTACGCTACGACGCGCAAGGCGTAACAATCCAAGCCCAAGGCGCCAGCCAAATAGAAGTGTATAAGCATCGCGGCGATTATTACGACGCGGTACGAAAATTTGCAATGAAGATGCGAGCTCTAGGTCTTTCGGTTCAACCCGCACCAGATTGGGCCTTCCATGCAAATTGGGAAACCTACGGTTACGAAGAAGATTTTGATCTGGATACGATCCGAAAAAAATTACCGCTAATAGAACAACTCGGTATTAAAACCATCACCATCGATTCGGGTTGGTATGGCCGGAACCGGGGGGAACAATTCCAGTTCAATACCGGAGATTTTGCGCTCAACCCAAATATTGTCGGGACCGAACAAGACTGGCGCGCACTGATCAAAACATTGCATCAACGCGGATTTCGGGTCCGCTTGTGGTGGTCTCCAGGCGTCGCAGAACGGGACAGCCAACTTTGGGCTAAACACCCCGAATGGTTCGCCGACGAAGTCATTTCTTCTACCGGTGACACCGAAGACATTTATCTTCGTCCGGGCGAAGTACAGGTCAAAAATTGGAACAAGACTTTAATCGAAAGATTTTTGTCCTACGGCGTCGATGGCTTCAAACAGGATGATATCTACAACTATGCCGGTAAACGCCCACAGGACCAGATCAATTACGCAAATTTGATCAATTCCAACTTAAGCACCGCGCAAGCCATTAAGCCGGATTTCGCGATCAATAGCTGTAACTGCGGTCTGGCGCAAAATTTTTATTTGGTGCCCGGGCAAAACCAGCTCATTACTTCCGACCCGGTAGGTTCCAGACAATTCAGGCATCGCGCAAAATACCTCCACGCGCTAAACGTGAACGGCGCGGCAATACTGGGTGATCATGTCGAACTGACCCGGGGCGATGTCAGCATTGATGATCTAGACGAACCAAGTTTCTACAACACGGTAGATTTTTCATCGATCGTACCGTTAGGAATGGTTTTGCAAACCAAATTCAGAGACTCACCGGGAGATCACTACAAACACTGGTTCAAAATCTATAACGATTACAAATTCTATCGCATGGAATGGGTCAACATTCCGCTGAAACCGGACCGGCCCGAAAGCTACCTGTTACGCGACGGCACGCAGCTTTATTTCTCATTTTTCACGCAACAAGATGGGGCCAAGTTCGATGGACAAATCGAATTACTCAAGCTGACTCCAGAAACGGAATACCTAGTGTATGACATCGCCAATGATAAAAATCTAGGCACTTTTGTCTCAGCTGGAAATAGCCACCGCTTAAAAGTTAAATTTACCCACAGCTTGGTTCTTTGCGTTAGACCCAAAACAAATTAGTGGAGCACACAAAAAAGCCCGCAAAAAGCGGGCTTTTCCGTACAAAAAGAAAACTACTTAAGCAACGGCTTGCTTAGCTGCTTCCAATTTTTGCTTGAGCTTCTGAACTTCATCACGCAGTGTCTGAGGAAGACGATCGCCGAAGGTATCGTAGTATTCGATGATCGATGGGATTTCCTGCAACCACCCGTCTATGTCTACACGCAATAAATTAGCTTTATCGGTTTCGCTGACGTCAAGGCCACTGAAATCGATAGCATCCAGGGTCGGTACATAACCAATTGCTGTATCCACCGCGTCGCCAGTTCCTGCGCAACGTTCGAAAATCCACTTCAATACACGGCTGTTTTCGCCAAAACCGGGCCACATGAATTTACCTTTTTCATTTTTACGGAACCAGTTGACGTAGAAAATTTTAGGCAATTTCGCGCCTTCGGTTTTACCCATATTCAACCAATGGCTCCAATAATCAGCCATGTTGTATCCACAGAACGGCAACATTGCCATTGGGTCGCGGCGCAATTTACCGATCGCCCCAAACGCCGCAGCAGTCATTTCACTGGCGATGATGGTGCCCAGGAAGGTACCGTGGTTCCAGTCGCGTGCTTCATGAGCCAATGGTACAACCGACGCGCGTCGGCCCCCGAACAGGATCGCACTGATAGGTACACCTTTAGGATCTTGCCATTCGTCAGCCATAACCGGACATTGTGAAGCCGGCGCCGTGAAGCGGGCATTTGGATGGGCAGCAGGTGTATCAGAATCCGGCGTCCAGCGATTTCCCTTCCAATCGGTCAATGAGGCGGGTGCATCGTCGGTCATCTCTTCCCACCAAACATCACCGTCATCGGTTTCTCCAACATTGGTAAAAACCGAATTTTCAGTCATAGACAACATAGCATTCGGGTTGGAGAACATGCTTGTTCCAGGTGCTACGCCGAAAAAGCCAGCTTCCGGATTGATCGCGTACAATTGGCCATCGCTTCCGAACTTCATCCAGCAAATATCGTCACCGATTGTTTCGACTTTCCATCCAGGTACCGTCGGTGTCAACATTGCCAGGTTAGTTTTACCGCAAGCACTTGGGAAGGCTCCGGCGACAAACTGAACCGCGCCTTCAGGACTGGTCAACTTCAGAATCAGCATATGTTCAGCAAGCCAACCTTCTTCACGGCCCATGCAAGATGCGATACGCAGCGCGAAACATTTTTTACCAAGCAATGCGTTACCACCGTAACCCGAACCGTAGGACCAGATTTCACGCGTTTTCGGGAAATGCACGATATATTTGATCGTACTGCATGGCCAGGCAACATCCTGCTGACCCGGCTCAAGGGGCGCACCGACGGTGTGAATGCAAGGTACGAATTCGCCATTATCTCCCAACGCCTCTAGTACTTTAGTACCAACACGGGTCATGATGTGCATATTCGTCACTACATATGGCGAATCAGATAATTCAACACCGATGTGCGCGATAGGTGAACCTATTGGACCCATGCTAAATGGAATAACGTACATCGTACGACCTTTCATACAGCCTTCGAACAAGCCATCTAAAACGCCGCGCATTTCGGAGGGATCCATCCAATTATTGGTTGGCCCGGCATCCACTTCTTCATCGGAGCAAATGTAAGTGCGGTCTTCTACTCGCGCAACATCTTCCGGAACCGACCGTACGAAATAACTATTTGGCCGCTTGCTATCGTCCAACCGTTTGGCAGAACCCGCCTCAACTAGCAGCCCCCACATGCGGTCGTATTCTTCTTTAGATCCATCACACCAAACGATATTATCCGGTTGGGTATGAGCGGCCATTTTATCCACCCAGGCCTGCAATTTTTGGTTCGTTGTAGCCATGCAAATTTCCTCACTTTTTTTAAGGGTTTAAAGGATATATTTAGATTCTTAACCCCCTATCATATCGTATTTAGCAGTAGAAAATGCAATCTATTTATACGAAAAGCCACGCTAAAATTCTGTGGAAACCAAAATAAATAGAAAAAACAAATGCTTTTATTCAGATCAACCAAGTCTAAATGTCTCTGATTCGATAGAATATGAATGTGTCGCTGAATTTGATGAAGAAGACATCTTTATTGCGTACCGAATTCTATGAATCATGCGTTGAGCTATTTTATCCGCGCGGCAATATTGCCGTGCAAATACATTGCGAAACGGTATTCGTAGGATACTAACTATCTACCGGTTACGACAAATCCAATATCCCAACGCTTTTAGAGACCCGTTTACAGCATGGATACACCTCAGAGAGACGTCAAAATTTCGAATCTTTTTTCTAGAATCCGCTATCCGCAATAGGAATAATCAGATCGCAGGTCCCTACCAAAACCATGATCGAGGTAAAATTACTGCAATATTTTTAACCCAATATAAGGGGCCAGGTTGAATACGAGAATTAATATCTTGTATTGCGCCAAATATTGGAAATAAGCTTTGGAAAGTTCATCATCGCTCAAACCGAAAAGCTTGGAGTGAATATTTGTGATTTTATCTCGAAGTAAAATCAGCGAAAGAGTGGTGAAAAGCAGAAAACCAATATTTATAACCGAAAGCCATCCGAAGAATTCAGTAAGAAATTCTATGCTAATCATATCGAGCCCTCAAATTTAGAGTTGAACTATCCAATAATCCTGCAGTGACACGCTACTAGCCTTCAACCAATTCATAATCATGTGTAATTTCCGCGGATTTACCCAACATTATCGATGCCGAGCAATACTTTTCCGCGGAAAGCGCTACCGCTCTTTTGACCGCCGAATCCTGTAACCCATTCCCGCTAACCACGAAATGAACATGGATTTTGCTAAATATTTTGGGCACTGTATCAACGCGCTGGGCCGTAATTTCAACCTCGCAATCCGTGACCTGGTGGCGACCTTTTTTTAGTATGTGAATCACATCAAAGGCGGTACACCCCCCCATACCCAAAATCAACATTTCCATCGGGCGTGGCCCCAGATTACGGCCGCCATTTTCCGGTGGGCCATCCATCACGACGCTATGTCCGCTGTCGGATTCACCTAGAAATATCGCATTTTCTACCCACTTTATCCGCGTTTTCATACCATTACCTATAAAAATTGGCCGATTAGCTTAGCATACTTGTAGTCGTCAGCAATGATTGATCCATCTATGCAATAAATCCATCTAAAACTTTCTTGAAAACGCCAAGATTAACCAATCATTTTTAATATAATTCTTTTATTAACAATGACTAATCCGGTGACAAGGCATATCCGGTCATGGGGCGCCGACAAAAATAATTCTACCAATCCTCTGAAAACGATCTTGCAATTTTTGCCGGGCTGCTAGACTTAACATGATCTTTGAATATTAGGAACACCTGTGATAGTCGCAAAACCCACAACGCTAAAAGACGAAGCCATTGAACAATTTCTCCGCTTTTGCCATAAAAGACGCTACCCGACAAAACAGGAAATAATCCTACCCGGCGAAACCGGCGACAAACTGTTTTATATCGCAGAGGGTTCGGTATCGATCTCGATGCAAGACCCGGACGACCATGAGATTATCCTGGCTTACCTGAATAAGGGCGATTTCATTGGAGAAATAGGCGTATTCTACGGCGCCAACACCCGCGGCGTCACGGTGAAAACCCGATCCGAATGCGTATTGGCCGAAATCAGCTATAACCGTTTCAACTCGGTTCTGCGAAAAGAGCTCCTCGAACATTCCACCGATATTCTGTTCGCCCTGGGTAAACAATTGGCCGATCGTTTGCTACACACAAATCGAAAAGTGGGCCACCTTGCGTTTTTGGATGTCACCGGCCGTATCGCCAAAACATTAATCGACCTGTGTAACCAACCCGACGCGATGACTCATCCCGACGGTATGCAAATCCGTGTAACCCGCCAGGAACTCGGCAGAATCGTTGGTTGTTCTCGGGAAATGGCCGGAAGAGTTTTGAAAGATTTGCAAGAAGAAGGACTTATCTCGGCCCACGGCAAAACTATCGTGGTGTTCGGTACTCGCTAAACGCCGCACTCCTCAAGGGACTTGTTCTATGTGCAAAAACGAAACCCAAGGATAAACGACGCTACAACATTTGCAACCCTACCCCTAAAATCTACAACCCCTGTGGGTAATTTGTAATCTGCTCGCCCACGATCCATCACGCATAATTGACACTCGAAACGACCAAGCTTAAGGTATATTCAGCTTGATATGTGCGATTTATGAAAACGGTTGATCCCCAGGAAGAATTGAACCCCGACGAATCATCGGTGGCTCGATATTTAGAACAATGCCCGGATTTTTTTGTCCGTCATTCCGAATTACTGGAAACGCTTTCAATCCCTCACCATTTGGGTAAAAAAGTTCGGTCGTTGCTGGAATACCAAGCACGTCTTTTGCAGCAAAGGGTTCAGAAGCTACAGCAGCAACAGGATTCGATGCAACAGGACGAATCGCAGCACCGCTGCCTTATACAAGATTTACCCCGATTGATTGCAGAACTATTTGACTGCGCGACCAACTTTGAGATCTTGCAAGTCCTCGAGCATTTTTTGAGGACAGATCACGACGCTGACTGGCTACGTATCTTCTGCACGCCAAATAGCGATTATAATCCGGAAAAGCTTCGCGATCTGGTATACCCGCTCAACCCTGATCTACGCGGCATGTTTACGCTAATATTTAATAACCCCAAGCCACTCTGTGGAAGTTTACAACACGAACACATTGCGGCACTATTCGGATCCAACGTGGATGAAATCCATTCGACACTGCTAATCCCATTCGAATTCGAGAACAACGAAGCCTTGTTGGCTATCGCCAGTAAGAAATGGCAGGGCTACACACAATCGGTGAAATTGGATTTGCTTGTCAGCATCGTTGAAATAGTATCGGGTATGACAAATAGCGACGGCTAGTTAGTCGCCCCTGAGAAAGTCATCCTGACTTTTTTCATAAGAACACGTCAAAAAATGCGGGCGCAGATGCGCGGAGTTGCTGGGTTTTTTGACGCTGACTTAGGATTCTTCAGGGACAATCCCAAACAATTCGCCGAGCTTAGTGCCCGGCTCATCGGCTTTCATAAACGCCTCTCCCACCAAAAACGCGTTAACCCCGTGCTGACGCATTAACACGACATCCGCCGGGGTGTGGATACCGCTCTCGGTGACCACCAATTTGTCTGATGGCAAATCCGACAACAATTCTAATGTTGTGTCCAATCGCGTTGCAAAATTCCGAAGATTTCGATTATTGATACCAATCATTGGTAAGTCTAAGGCTAACGCCCGCTGAAGCTCCGCCCTGTCATGCACTTCGACCAACACATCCATACCCAATTGTGCGGCGGTTTCGGCTAATTCCTGCATCTGAGTATCCGTCAAGGCCGCAACGATGAGCAATATGCAATCTGCCTCGATAGCCCGGGACTCATAAACCTGGTACGGGTCGATAATAAAATCCTTGCGCAGAACCGGTAAATTACACGACGAACGCGCCAATTGTAAATAAACTTCGGAACCTTGAAAAAATTCCTTGTCGGTCAACACAGATAAGCAAGCCGCTCCACCTTTTTCATAGCTTTGCGCAATTTGTATAGGTTGAAAATCTTCCCGTATAACACCTTTGCTGGGTGATGCTTTTTTTACTTCGGCGATCACTGCTGGATAATTTTCATCAATCTTTTGCCGTAGTGCAGAACAAAACGCTCTAGGAGCTGCGGCAACTTCCGCCTGCTGCTCGATTTCCGACTGGCTCATGCGCTTTTTTCGATGGGCAATTTCTTGCTGCTTTGTATCCAAAATTTTTAGCAAGATGTCTGGCGCGTCGATGGGATTTTTCTTAACCGAAGCCTCTGCCATTTTTGTCTGCGTCTGGACAGCGCCAACTATCCGGGAATCGGTAGATTCAGTCTTAAATCCGCGGCTCATTTTGACCAACGCATTGAGCTTGCGCCTTGCATCACCACTATCAATAACCTGCAGCGCCCGTTCCACGCCCAAGCTCATCGATTCAGTTAATCCCGCCGTATAAATTGCCGCTCCGGCGTTTAATGCAACGATATCTCGAGCGGGGCCCGGGCTGCCGGCAAATATATCCAGAATAATAGCCAGACTCGCTTGAGCCCCATCGACCTGTAACGGCGCCAAAGACGATTGTTGGAAGCCAAATTGCTCAGGGGTAATCAAATAATTTCGGGTCCAACCATCTTTTAATTCGCTGACCCTTGTAGGTGCCGCAATGCTGATTTCATCCAAACCATCTTCGGCGTGAACCACCAACACATGTCGACTACCTAATCGACTCAACACCTCTGCCATAGGTTGCACCCAAACTTCGGCGAAGACGCCCAATACTTGATTCGCTGCATTGGCAGGATTGGACAGAGGACCTAAAAGATTGAATAACGTGCGAACACCCATTTCCTTGCGCGGCCCCACTGCGTGCTTCATCGCACCGTGATATAACGGGGCAAACAGGAAACCGATTCCAATTTCATCAACGCATTGCCGAACCTGATCGGGTATTAGATCAAGATTGACACCTGCAGCCTCCAATACATCCGCGCTACCGCAGTTACTGGATACCGATCGATTCCCATGTTTGGCGACTCGCCCACCCGCTGCGGCCACAACAAAGGCACTGGCGGTCGAGATATTGAAAGTCCCACTGGCATCGCCCCCAGTTCCGCAGGTATCGATCACATGGTCACCCGCCACTTCGACCTTAACTGCAAGTTCTCGCATAATCTCGGCGGCGGCGGTGATTTCATCTATGCTTTCGCCTTTACCACGCAAACCGACTAGAAAGCCGCCAATCTGGGCAGGTGTCGCACCGCCCGTCATAATCGTTCGCATGACATCATGCATTTCATCGGACGATAAATCTCGATTCTCTAAAACTTTCTTTATGGCTGTTTGCATATCTACCAATTGATTGTCAGCAAAAACTACGCTGCACCCTTTATTCGTTCAGAAAATTGCGCAATAAATCATGCCCATGCGCGGTAAGGATTGATTCAGGATGAAACTGCACACCTTCGACATCCATCTCTTTGTGCCGCACGCCCATAATTTCTTCAATATTACCGTCCACATCTTCAGTCCAGGCGGTAAGCTCTAGACAATCCGGTAACGTTTGCTGGTCAATCACCAACGAATGGTAACGAGTTGCTTCAAATGGATTCGCCAGATCGCTGAACACACCAATATTGTAATGGTGTACCATCGAAGTCTTACCGTGCATGATGCTTTTCGCGCGCACTATATCACCACCAAAGGCATGACCAATACTTTGATGCCCCAAACAAACGCCTAAAATGGGTGTTGTACCGGCAAACTCCAAGATTGTATCCACCGAAATTCCAGCTTCCAGCGGGGTGCATGGCCCCGGAGAAATTACAATTTTGTCTGGGTTGAGCTGCTTGATTTCGTCGACCGAAACCTGGTCATTGCGCACAACGGTAACTTCCGCGCCCAATTCACCCAAGTATTGGACCAGGTTATAGGTAAACGAATCATAATTATCGACCATTACCACTTTTGCCGCGCCCATTAGAACCGTCCTCCTTCCAAACCTGCTTCAGCCATCGCTACGGCTTTAAATATGGCCCGCCCTTTGTTCATGGTTTCATCCCATTCATTGCGCGGCACCGAGTCATGTACAATTCCCGCGCCCGCTTGAATATGCAGCGTTTCACCTTTGATAACCGCAGTTCTGATTGCAATGGCCGTATCCAAATTGCCGCTCCAACCGATATATCCTACCGCCCCTGAATAAACTCCGCGCTTGACGGGTTCCAGTTCGTCGATAATTTCCATTGCACGGATCTTCGGTGCACCACTTACCGTTCCAGCGGGGAAAGTCGCCGATAAAACATCATAAGCGTCCTTGCCTTGTTGCAACCGTCCCATTACATTGGAAACAATGTGCATGACGTGGGAGTAACGTTCGATGATCATTTTGTCGGTTAATTCAACGCTGCCAATATCGGAAACACGGCCCGCATCGTTACGGCCCAGATCAATCAGCATTAAATGTTCCGCCAATTCCTTGGGATCGGATAAAAGATCTTTTTCAAGCGCCAGGTCTTGTTCTCGTGTGACTCCCCTTGGCCGGGTACCGGCTATAGGCCGAACCGTGACATTACCGTCCTCCAATCGCACCAAAATTTCAGGCGATGAGCCCACCACTCGAAAATCCCCCAAATTAAGATGATACATGTATGGGGATGGATTCAAGCACCGGAGCGCACGATACAAATCCAACGGGGACGCGCGGAATGGAATGGACAACCGTTGCGACAAAACCACCTGCATCACGTCGCCAGCAACAATATAGTCTTTAACTCTATTGACAGCGGCTTCGAATCCCTGCTGGGTAAATCCGGATACAAAATCCGTTTCATCTACATTGCGGGGCTCGTGGCTAGTGGGCTTGGCCTGAGTCTCACGCAGCTTAAACTCAAGTTGATCGAGCCGAGATTCTGCAATGCCCAACGCATTCGCTTGTTGCGGATCAGCGTGGGTAATGATCATCAGCTTACCGCCAAGGTTATCAAAAACCACCAGATCCTCGGATACCATTAACAGGATATCAGGGCTGTTTAGCGGATCCTCTTTAACATTTGAACGCAACTTGGGTTCGATAAATCCAATTGTTTCGTAGCCGAAATAACCGACCAAACCACCACTAAAACGAGGTAGATTTGCAAGTTCCGGAACTATATAACCCTTGGAAAATTCCTGAATCCAGGTAAATGGATCGTCAGTACTTGCCGAATCGATAGATTGGCCATCGCGTTCCAATACAATGTCATTACCGCTGACCTTAACGACGGTTCGGCACGGTAATCCAATGATGGAATAACGGCCCCATTGTTCGCCGCCCTGCACCGATTCAAATAGATATGAATACTGGCCCTCCGCAAGCTTAAGATACGCACTCAACGGGGTATCCAAATCGGCGAGAATTTCACGCGCGACCGGAATATGGTTATATCCGTCTAAACGGAGCTGATTAAATTGTTCGAGGTTCATCGTTCATAAAAAATTTCAGAGTATTCTACCAATTGCGCGGAAAAATCCACTTGCAACACCGTCTTGCCAACCTATGTTAGCAACCGCAACGGCTACGCCATCGTTCTCTGAAATTTTGTGAGAGACAATACATCGCGTCTTAATCTAAGCGGCCTGGGCAAACAATGCGGGTAATTCGGCCAAAGAATTGACAACATGATCAGCGGCTAACTCATCCACGCTGTATTTTCCCTTGTATCCATAGGGGACGCAAACCGCTTTAAAACCGGCTGCTTTTGCCGCTTTAATATCGTTAATCGAATCCCCTACCATAACAGATGCGGTTGGGTCCGCATTAAAACGTTCCGCCGTTTTGAGTAGCGGCATCGGATGCGGTTTGCGCTGCTCGAACGTATCACCGCATACCACGAAATCGAAAAATTCCGACAACCCTGTTTTATCCAATAAACTGTGGGTAAATCGGGAATGCTTATTGGTCAGGCAGGTCAGGACAAAGCCTTCCGATTTTAATTGCCGCAACCCATCCAACACACCCGGATAAAGCGTTCCTCGATCACTAATATTCTGTTCGTAAATACCGCTAAACACCTGTAATGCTCGCTCAAAACCCTGTGGGTTTTCTTCTGCCTCCATACGCCCCGTCAACGCGCGTTTGACCAGCATATTAACCCCGTTACCGATCCATCCCCTGACCTGCTCATGGGTCACCGCCGGTTTCTCCAATCGCACCAACATCTGCTCTACCGCATAGGCCAAATCGGGCGCACTATCGACCAATGTACCGTCCAGATCCAACGCTATTAATTCTGGCCGCTGCATCAATTGGCAACCCGTGAAAGTTCGCTACGCATTGTCGCTATTACCTTTTTATAATCTTTTTGTCCAAAAATGGCCGAGCCGGCAACGAAGGTATCGGCACCCGCTTCAGCGATTTCCCGAATATTGAATTCGTTGACCCCACCGTCAATTTCCAACCGTATCGGCAACTTACTATGATCTATTTTTTTTCTTGCATCGCGCAGCTTATCTAACACGCCGGGAATAAACGACTGTCCGCCAAAACCCGGATTAACCGACATTAACAATACCATATCGATCTTATCCATCACATAATCCATGTAATTCAACGGGGTTGCAGGATTAAAAACCAATCCGGATTTACACCCATTATCGCGAATTAGCTGCAGAGTTCTGTCCACGTGATCCGAAGCGTCAGGATGGAATGTGATGTAATTAGCTCCCGCGACGGCAAAATCCGGGATAATACGATCAACCGGCTTGACCATCAAATGGACATCAATCGGCGCTTTAAGGCCATAATCACGCAGCGCCTTGCAAACTGCCGGCCCAAAGGTCAAATTGGGTACGTAATGGTTATCCATCACGTCAAAATGGACTATGTCAGCACCCGCGGCTAGTACGCGATCCACTTCTTCGCCCAATCGGGCAAAATCCGCGGATAATATGGACGGCGCAATCCAATGCTTTAGCATAAGCTGCCCTTTAACCGAAAAAGCAGCGCATGTTAACGCATTTAGCCGGAAAAATCAGCTACCCTGGTGGGTTTATATGATATGCGGAAAGAAAACAGGAGACACAGCTCCGTTAAGATTATTGCTTAGCATTGAACAAAAAAACTTTGATATAAGCAGGTCTAGAGCCGCATTAGATTAGCGATTATTCAAGGCGATTATATTGCCATCATTTTTTCACATCCCAAACCAAGCCGCATTTTTCAAAACCCAATATCACCCAGTGTATAGGATCGATCTCCCACCAAGCTATTTTGCGGCTCGATCTACCGGGAGACTGATGGTGGTTGGCGTGCCAATTTTCACCCAACTGCAACGGAAGGCTCCACCAAACATTTACCGCTTTGCAATCACCGTCGTCTTTCCAGGTATAACCAAACATATGATCGATAGAATTCACCAATGCGGTACATTGGTATGAAGTTACGCGGGCCAGCAGTCCACCGAATATCAATCCTTCAAAGCCACCAAATATCAACCACAACAGCATGTATGCTCCGGCAATGTGCTGATCATATTTTTGAATAAAGCAAAGCTCTTTATATTTGCTTAGATCATCGATCAAGCGGTTGTCTTCCCAAAGAAATAAAATCCTGTGTTGCGACAACCAACCAATTTGCCCCCAGTAGAAGCCTTTCCAGGAGAGGGGTTGGGGCGAATGCAAATCGACCTCTTGGTCGCAATGCGTGTGATGGTGCCGGTGCAGCGCCGACCAGAACAAAACACCGCCCTGCAGGGCGCAAGTACCCCAAACGGCAATTACCGCCTGAAATATCCGTGACGTCCTGAACGATTTGTGGGAAAAATAACGATGGAACGCGATACTCATTCCGATATAAAGAAACAAGTGGGAACCGAGCCACATTATCATCCGTTTTTCGGTAATTCCCATTACCGCGATCCAAAAAATACTGGCGCCTAAAAAGGTGAGCTCCCAACGATCCGCCGAGCCTATAAAAATTGATAAGAATTTCCAGGTTTTCTCTTTTATGCTTTGGATTGGCTCGGGCGATATTTGCTTATTGTTTTCCACGACCGGTTTGGACGTGATGTTGTGATGAACCATGCTCTTATTTTCAATCTTTTTATTTTAGAGTTAGTTTTTGCGAATAAGATTACTGGAAATCAAAATAGATAGATTGACCAAAATTTCTGCACACAATTGAGGGTATTCGATACAATGCGTAGAGCGTATTTGTTGTCAAAAAATTACTGATCGTAGAATCAAAAAACCTACCCGCGGTGGATCCGCATTCTATTTTGTTTTGTCAATAGGGTCCAATTCCCGAACGTCCAGTGATGCATGACGCTTCTATAACTGTTAATCGAGGAAATGGAAAGACCCAGAAAACCAGTATCTGGCACCTGCTTTTACGACACTTCGAAAATGTACGGAGAAATCCGGGCCATTGTTGGCAATTCCATACTCAGCTTTTTGCTCGTACCCTAGGCAAATCGAAGCATTAATGACGCTCAAGAAAGCAACAAAATGCGAACATCTCCCAAAATACCCAACGCAGCGAGATTATAAACGGCTAATATTATGCTGAGCCGGTATTTTAAAGCCTAAAACAGTTGGTTGGTCCAAATGGAAAATCAACGAATGGCCTCGGCACGAAAACTTGTTTCCTGAAAAATTCAACGATTGTGCAATTCCTACCAGCATTTCAACGGTTGGGACTGCGGTCAAAAAGAACTATGATAAACCTGTGCAAGCGTTTCGCTGAACAAATGTTGCAACCGTTGACCGCATAAAACCGGTGCCGCAACAATACCACCTGTGTACGAACGGCAACGAATTAGTGACTTTTACGTGATAAATGGTTTTGACCGGACAGGTTCTTGAGTATTTGAAAAAGGAATAATATATGTGTGCGATCTGTGGAATCATAGATTTTGATTCACGAAAAATTGATCAAAACAAACTGATTGCCATGCGCGATATGATGTTTAATCGTGGCCCCGATGCTGGCGGAATTAAAATGGTCAGCGAGTCGGTAGGACTAGCGCATCGCAGATTAAAAATCATCGATATTTCGGACGCAGCTAATCAACCAATGGCGAACGAAAATCAGAGCGTCTGGACCGTCTTCAACGGAGAAATATACAATTTCATTGAATTACGGGAAACTCTAATTGAACAAGGACATGTTTTCCAAACCAAGAGCGACACCGAAATCATCGTTCATGGGTATGAACAATGGGGCGATGACATCTTTACGAAATTGGATGGAATGTTTGCTATCGCCGTTTGGGATAGCAAAAACGAACGCCTGTTATTAGCACGAGACCGCTATGGAAAAAAACCGCTGTACTACCAATACGATGGTAACCGACTTAGTTTCGCTTCAGAAATAAAAGCGCTATGGAAGGTTTCAGATAAAGAATTACAAATCAACGAAGCCGCTGTTGATTGCTATTTCCATCATTTCTCCACCACTCAAGATCATTGTGTCTTTCGGGAAATTCACAAACTCGAACCGGGCCATTTCGCTGTTTTCACAAAATCGAATAAAACGACAAATTGCTATTGGAAGCCCTCTTATCAAAACAAAATATCGTTAGCGGAATTGGAAGCGATAGACGCGATTGATCAGTCTCTGCGAAAGGCCGTTTCCAAACGATTGATCAGCGACGTTCCATTGGGCGCTTTTTTAAGCGGCGGGATCGACTCGAGTCTTATTGTAGCGATGCTCTCTCAAGTCTCCGAAAAACCATGCCAAACATTTTCTATCGGATTTGAAGAACAGGATTTTTCTGAATTGAAGTATTCAGCAGCGGTGGCAAACCGTTATGGAACTCGGCATGAAGAGATCATTTTAAAACCTGACATTATTAAAATTCTTCCGTCTCTAGTTTACGAATACGGGGAACCCTTTGCAGATTCATCCGCCATCCCTATGTACTACGTGTCAAAGGCTGCACGATCGCACGTCACTGTGGCATTAACCGGAGATGGTGGTGATGAGTTATTTGGTGGCTACGATATCGCGAGAGCTTCATATTATTCAAGCTTGATGATGAATATTTGCCCCACAACAGTCCGGAACGGATTAGAGCGCTTGTTGTTTAGCTCTTACTTTGAGAAGAATCGTTTTAGCGTGATACGCAAAATGAAAACCTTGTTAACCCACGCCAGTAACAATCCGAAATACCGTCACTCGATTACGATGGCCTTCAATCAACGGCAAAAACAGGATTTGTACCGAAAAGATTTTACATCTCAACTTAACAACCATAGCCCTGATCATATTTTCCTACCGTTTGCCAAAGATATAGAGGGATTGGATGTCATAGATCAAAATTTATTTTTGACCATGGTTGGCCGCCTGCCTAACGACTATTTGATTAAAGTCGATGTTGCGTCGATGAAGAACTCTTTAGAAATTAGAAGTCCTTTTCTAGACACCGGGTTGAGCGAATTGGCACAATCCATCGAACCTAAGTTAAAGGTACGCCATGGTATCCAAAAACATCTTTTAAAGAAATTAGCTGAACGCTATCTTCCTCACGAAGTTATCTACCGCAAAAAACGTGGCTTTGAATTGCCGTTGACCCATTGGTTTAGAACCTCTCTAGACCCCGTCTTTCAGCACCTTGTGTTGGGTAACGGATGCTTGCAACGGCGAGGTTGGTTTCACATGGATTATATTAGGAAAATATTCGTAGAACACCAGAACCATACTCATGACCACACGCATCGACTATGGAGTTTGTTATGGCTAGAAATATGGTTCCGTTTATTTATCGAGCAATCATTAATGCCAACCGATTCATTAGATTCCATGTAAATGCAAATAATACTTGAGTACGGTATAAGCTGCATGGGCCCAAGCAGTAACCGCCTAGGCTATCTAGGCGTATATTGGAAAAACTATACCATCGGCCACTAGTTTTTCGCGCGAATGTTTATCGTCGATCAAGTTTTCAAGACCCGAATAAATTATAGGGGGATTTAACCGAAATTAACGGGTATATTGAGCAAGCTCTCGTCTGTGTATCATTGGCATAATCGAACGACCAATATCGCTCATGTATCATTATTACCGTTGCTTTAATCTAGACCGGCCCAACCTATTAAGTGCGCTTTTTCTAGCACTGATAATTCATCTTGTACCCGCAACCGCAGACTCCAAGGCAGACCCTGCAGCAGCGGAAAACTCCCCTCAGATATCCGCAATCCCCGTTGGTAGCCTTACCACTCGGGCAGAACAACTCCGCGATCATTTAGCCAGTATAGAATCCGAATTGAATGATAAAGATTCGCTGAAGTTACGACAATCAGAACTCTCCGAGATGATTGACCAAATAAGCGCCGCGGGTATACATCTCAACGCAACGTTGGCCGGTTACCATAGCGGAGATACATTGCGTAGACTTTCGAGTGAATGGGAAAGCTATCAAGATAATCTGGTCGAGCAAGGCCAATCGCTAGAAACTCAGTTGGTTGAATACAAATCTTGGCTCAATATGATCCGCGAACAAAGTGCAATTTGGAAACTAAGCTATAGCGAAGCACGTAAAGAGTCAGCGCCTAGCACAATCATATTGGGTATAAATCAAGTACGCAAAAATTTGCGGTCACTCGATGCTAAATTGATTCAAAGCCGCAACCAGATCCTCAATATTCAAGTTCAATATTCAGACCACCTGAATCAGGTCCAAAACGCGTTAAAACGAATCAAAACCGCTCAAAACGAATTCGGTAAGGGCATGTTGGTTCGACAAGATGCCCCACTGTGGCGTAGCTGGCCAACATTGGAATCTATAGAGCAAGAACTAACTGGCGCGAAATTGCATTTGATCCAAGCGATTGACGATTTTGTACAATTCGTTCAACGGCAGATTGAAACATTGATTGGACAAGGAATTTTCATCCTTGCGTTGGGCTGGTTTCTGAGTGCACGGTACGCAATTTTACGAGGTCACGAGGTTGATACAGAAAACAAGCTCGTGCCCGCTATTAAACGCCAATCGATAGAGGCGCTTGATCACCCGTGGAGCGCCGCGATTATCAGTGGATTACTGCTTAACACCTATCTGTACGAACAAAAGGCGATTGGACTAACGATACTTTCAGGCCTGGTTGGTTTGGTTCTGTGGATACGTCTGATTCGTCCGATGGTTCCCCGGGCGCTACACCCTATTCTCTTGACCGTGGCGATGCTCGCATTTCTGGATACGCTACGGATAGGTTTGGGCGGATTCGGATTTATAACGCGTTGTCTGTTACTGCTCATTTTGACCATGGGCTGGGTTGCTGTCCAATGGCTGCGGCATTCGCAATGGCGCAAGGATATAGCGGCTGCGCTTGGTAATGGGTTATGGGCAAATTTGCTCAATGGATGGTTATTTATCACCTGGCTGACTTTTGGCGCCGGTGTGATTGCTTTGTTGCTTGGCTATTCGTATTTAGCGGACCAGATCACATTTCTAGCCGTTTGGGGGTCCATTATCGCGACCGCTATCCTCGCGATCGTCCGCATAATTGAAGCGGTCGTCCAAAGTATGGTTGAAGAAGGCAAATTTGATCGATTGCACATGATCAAAACCAACCATGACAAATTCATGAACGTGGTCAGAAAAACTCTGCGCGCCGTTGGTTTCGTCATTTGGATAACAGCGATACTGGACGGATTGCAGATTCGAATTCCGGTCTTAGAATTGATCACACCAATTTTATTGGCTCAAGTGGGTCACGACCCGGTAACGTTCTCGCTGGCTGGATTTATATCATTCGCGATTACGCTGTGGCTTTCCTGGTTGATCGCGCGTTTCCTAACCTTCGTATTGAACCAAGAAGTTTTTACCCGTCTACGTTTTGCACCGGGTATACCTTTCGCGATCACCACCTTTACCCGCTATACCATATTGGTTATCGGTTTTTTAGTAGCATTGACGATATTAGGGATTCCTCTAGACAAAATCACATTGTTACTGAGTGCTCTGGGTGTTGGGATTGGATTTGGATTACAAACCATTACCAATAATTTTGTGTCAGGAATCATTCTGTTGTTCGAGCGCCCAATCCGGGTCGGCGATAAAGTACAACTTGGGGATTTGATAGGCACGGTTGCATCAATCGGTATCCGCGCCAGCACTATTAGAGGTTTTGATGGTGCCGACGTTATCGTTCCCAATGGAGATTTCATTTCCGCCCGTGTGACCAACTGGACCCTTGCCGACCAAAAACGGCGGATTATTCTGCCGGTTAAAGCAGCTTACGGCACGAATCCCAGAACCGTCCTCAAGCTGCTTGAAGATATTGCGCACAACCATCCCGAAATTTTGGATGAGCCTAAGGCAGAAACCTTGTTCCGCGGATTTGGAGAAGGCTATCTGGATTTCGAATTGCGCGCATGGACCGAGAGTAATCGCGGTTGGATGGCGGTTATGAGCGATCTGGCGGTGTTAACCAATGACGCATTGACAGACGCCAATATAGAAATCCCGCTACCTCGGCGCGATCTTAGTTTGCGTAACATTGAGGAGTTGACGAACGCATTGCATCAGATGGGTAGTAAGAAAGGCTAAATCGTCATTCAATAAACCGACTAGAAGGCCGGTTGGAACAAAAATCGACCTCAGATCACCATTCCAAAGCACCGAGGCATGTAAATTCACAAGACAGCCCCGTGAACCGGAAACCAGCACTACACACCTGAAACAATATTTATATTTACTGAAACAATTCAGAAATAATTCCGATACAGTCGATCACTAAGCTACTGATGTGACTATACCTTTCCGCAGAACAAAATTGGTTTCGTTCCATCTATTGCGCGCTAGAATTTAAGCCGCGATAATTAAGACGTTTACATTCTAGTTCAGTCGAACTTCGAAATTGTTAATGTTTTTTTGCGTACTGTGAAAGAATTGTCGGCGCAATCCTGACCAACGTTCACACATGAACCAAACCCGCAATTGATTTAAACAATCGCTTCCAGTGAATCAAACGATTAGCACAGCATGCTATAAGACAATCCTCGTCTTATTCTTTTTTTCCGGGCTGGCGACTTTGATGTATGAAGTTCTTTGGGTAAAGGAATTGGGTTTATTGTTCGGTAACACCGCGCACGCCACCGCAACAACCCTCACCGCTTTCTTCCTAGGCCTTGCGCTAGGCGGTTATTATTGGGGACAGCGCGCGGCAAAATTGGATAACCCATTACAAACCTATGGCCTGCTGGAATTGGCAACGGCCATCAGCGTGGTTGGATATTTCCTGTTGCTAGATGGATATTTCGCACTCTATCCCACAATGTTCGCGAAATTCGAACACGCAGAATGGCTATTTACCCTAGTCAAATTCGCACTTGCGATCACCGTGTTATTTCCCCCCGCTTTTTTCCTTGGCGGCACGCTGCCGGTAATCAGCCAATATGTCGTCCGGGGAACGCGAAACTTGGGGCTCAAAATTTCGATATTATACGGTCTAAACACATTGGGCGCGGCCACAGGCGCACTGCTCGCCGGATTTTATTTGCCCAAAACCTTTGGATACATGCTTTGCTACCAGATCGCGATGGCATGCACTGTAAGCGTAGGACTGGTTGCAGTGACGATGGCTAACAGGATACCGGCTGAAACAGCGCGACTACTCGACGCTACACCGGCAAAACCTAAGACTCAAAATTCGCCGTTAATTCCACTGGGAACGATCAAGGCCCTGGCATTTTTTTCCGGCTTCGGGACAATTTGTCTACAGGTTTTGTGGACCCGAATGTTGGCCCAAGTGCTTCAAAATTCGGTGTATACGTTTTCCAGTATCGTGTTTGTATTCCTACTGTTTCTGGCCATTGGCGCAGGACTTTCATATCACATAATTCGCCGTGGCATTTCCCAATTTTCCGGATTATTTGTACTTTTATCCGGCGCAGGCATGACCATCGCATTGACCCCATTTGTTTTTAACTATTGGACCGATGGTCTCCGGTATACCGGAGCGAAAGCCGGTTGGAGTACTTACCTGACCGAAGTATTTCGATTGGAAATAGGTGTCATGGCGCTACCATTGGTGATTCTGGGCGCGGTATTCCCGTACCTGTTGAAGATTGCTGAGCCTTATGAAACAAGCTCGGGACGATTGGTCGGACGCCTGGTCCCTTGGAATACAGTAGGTGCCATTGCAGGATCTTTAGTAGGCGGATTCGTGTTGCTCGACACACTGGGTGTTTCCGCAAGTATTCGCTTTGTGGCAGTTATTTATTTGCTGGCTGGGTTATATTTCGTTAACTCGAATGATCGACGCGATGACGGAAAAATCGCGGCGATCTGCATAGGCATTCTAATGATCGTTTCGGTATTTGATACATCCCGTTTACCGGTAGTGAGGGTAGACCCGATTACAAGTCGCGAAAGCTTACTGGAAGTGTGGGAATCCAGTAGCGGGACCGTCGCTGTTGTCCGACGCGGAGACTCCCTCAAGATCAAAGTCAACAATTATTATACGCTGGGGGGAACAGGATCGCGTGAGTTAGAGGAATTGGAAGGTCACTTACCGGTCCTGTTGCATCACCGCGCTGAATCGGTATTTTTTTTGGGTATGGGAACGGGTATTTCAGCCGGGGCCGTGCTGCGTTTTCCGATACAACATCTCCAGGTTGCAGAATTGATTCCGGACGTAGTTGAAGCATCAAAAAAATATTTCGGCCGCTTCAACAATCGATTGTTTTTCGACCCGCGAGTCCAGGTGATCAAAGCTGACGGACGAAATTATTTAGCGGCCAGTTCGAATCAATACGACATCATTATCGCAGACCTATTCGTACCGTGGCGATCCGGTGCGGGAAGCTTGTTTAGCCTGGAACACTATCAATCGGTGAGGAACAGTTTGCACAACGACGGCTTGTTTATGCAATGGTTACCCGCTTACCAATTATCCAAATTTGAATTACTGACCATTGCCCGAACCCTATCCGAGGTTTTTCCGCAAATTACGCTTTGGCGCGGTGATTTTTCGGCACGAAAACCGATAATTGGGTTATTAGCCCAGCTAGAACAAACCCCGCTTGCGTCAGACGCACTAATATTCGCCAGAAAAAATGAACCCGAATCAGATGACAAGGTTCCAATGATGGCGCATTACATCGGCAATTTGCGCGCATTATCCCAAGATTTGCAATCCTACCCTATAAATCAAGACGACAAACCCATCATTGAATATCAAGCACCGGTTACGCAGCAGCTTCAAAAAATAAAACAAGCCCAATGGATTGTTGGAGAACCCCTAATTGAGTTGATGGAACACATCCAGGCTGCGCAGCCACTCGAATTTGATCCGTATTTGTCACATTTGGGACGCAAACAACGCGACATTGCCAAAGCTGGAATGCAATTACATCGAGCCCAAGTGCTAAAACAAACCGGACATTTAACGGCCGCAAAAAAAGCTTATTCGGATTATAAAAATACACTGACTCTTACAAAAACGAAATAGACCTATTTCTGCCAAATACCTGTTCCCGAGTACATATGTATTCCAATGCTAATTTTAGCCTCAATTATCTAAATATATTTCAGTTAATCCGCACGCTAAACGATCCGGATAAGATGATGCGCAAAATTCCAAATATCCTTGTATTATTGCTGGAAAAATCGCCCCCGAATATTGTGAAACAAAATCTGTTATCGTTAGCCAGTATGACAATGACAAGTTTGGTCGAATGGTAACAATTTTTAATCTGAAGACGATAAAAAACGAGGCTTTACCATGCTGAAACTATATCAATTCCCAAGCGCCTACGGGATTCCCAATTTGAGCCCATTTTGCGTAAAGGTGGCGTCGACACGTATTTTACCGGGGTCAATGCGCCTGTTATTGCAAATTCAATTTATCAAGAAACAATCAAGATCATCCGCAAACGCAATTCGCCCGGTAAAAGAGGAGCGCAGAATTTCCTTAGTCGAGTCTTCTTGACCAATGGTACGACGCATTCGGTGGGACAATACCAGTTGCTTGGCTTTAGCTTTACTGGCAATTGTACCGATCATCGAAGGTGGCATATGCAATTTACGCGCAACCCCAGTGGCATCTTCCGGTATCGCGTGGTGGGCAACTAAGAGTTCGGTTCCAAGCGCCAGATCATCCAAAGTTCCATAGTCCCCATTCATGTCACCACTAATGGTCACCGATTTGCCTTGAGACTCGATCCTCCAAGCCAATGCGGTCAGAGGACCATGGTGAACAGCAATTGTCTTAAGAGTCACTCCATCCTTAGAATAAACCGTCTGCACATTGTTCCGGTCGGGTTTAACGATAACGGGTTTGATTTTAAATGGTGCAGATCCTGGTTTACCCGGTAAGAAATCATTCAGATAGGGCCAAACGCCCCGCATACCAAATAACCGATTTACAAACTCGGTTATTGACGGCAGTAGCGCGTTACCCGATGGACCAAATATCGGCAATTCAACGGAACGAGAGCTGAAATAGGCGGCTTTGATCAAAACCGGAAAAGCTGCACTATGATCAACATGCAGATGCGTAAAAGCAACGGCCTGAAGGGTTTCAATCTGCGCACCGGATTGTTCGAAGCGCAAACTTGATCCACCGCCCGCATCGACCAATACTATTGCTTTGCCGTTTTTCCAAACAACGTAACTGGTCGACGCCCTACCATCAGACATTTCAGGACCGCCAGAACCCAACACTTGAAGAACAAAAGGCACCTCTTGGCAACGGTTCTCAGCATGAACGGCCGAAATGACAAAAAGGGATAGCAACGGAAGGATAATCCTCCATTTTGATTTGGTTATATTATCCAAAAGGGTTTCTCTTGTGTTCATATTCCCTGTAACCCGTAAGCGGATCGCTCAGTAATAGGATACAAAATCACTAAACAAGTTATTTCAATCATACCGGAGACGAACACAATCAGTCCAATGTCACGGACGCGCATATAAATAACGAATGTGTCTAGGATCCAGGCGCGGTTCCGGCGTTTAAGGAAACGTCCATGTACCAACTGCCATCTCACCAAGGTTTTCGCGGCAACAAATATTCCATTAAAATAGCAAAATTCAATGTTATTGGTTAAATATTATGTGGCCCAATACAAAAATTCTTAATTTGTTGGGAATAGAACACCCAATAATCCAGGCTCCGATGGCCGGTTCTACTAATCCGAAGCTGGTTGCTGCGGTGTGCAATGCGGGAGGACTTGGAAGTTTTGGCGCGGCTGGAACACCACCCGATAAACTCAGGACCACGGTAAAAACAATCCGGCAACTGACCCAGCACAACTTCAATATCAATCTATTCTCAGCCAATAGCGAAAATTTCGACCGCAATGCCCGTCCCGGCCCAAGACTGACGGAACGGTTACGAACCTATCATGAACAAATGAATCTCGGTCCGGTACCCGACCCGGAACCGATGTTTGGACCTGCTGACGAACAACTTGATGTATTGATCGAAGAAGCAGTTCCGCTGATCAGTTTCCACTTCGGTGCCGACGAAACTGCGATAGAAAAAGCGCACAAAGGTGGCGCTAAGGTGATTTGCTCAGCGACCACAGTCGCCGAAGCTAAACTACTCGAGCAAGCCGGTGTCGACGCTATCATCGCCCAAGGCTCCGAAGCCGGCGGACACGGCGGCACTTTTGCTAACGACTACAAACAGGCATTAATCGGCACTCTCGCGCTGGTACCTCAGATTGTGGACACTGTCTCCATCCCGGTAATTGCAGCTGGCGGTATTATGGACGCGAGAGGCTTGGTCGCTTGTCTGGCTTTGGGTGCCTCAGCAGTACAAATGGGTACCGCCTTCCTCGGCTGCACGGAAACACCGATCGCCGAGAGCTGGCGAGACGCTTTAAAAATGGCGGATGCCGAATCAACTACTGTCACAGAGGCGCTTTCCGGTAAACCGGCCCGAGGCATCCGCAATCGCTACATTGACGAGATCGAAGCCTTGGACGAACCTTTGTTACCATATCCCGCACAGTACTCCATATCACGAGATTTGCGTAAAGCCGCTCTAGAACGTAAAGATTCAAGTTTTCTTGCTATGTGGGCCGGCCAAGGCGTGGGGCTGTTTCGCGAACAGTCGGCAACAAGTTTGGTTTATCAGTTAGTATCTGAGTCGCGCCAGCTAATGCAACAGCTCGCCGGTAGCAAATAACTCGAAGCAATGGATCCCCGCAGTTCGAATGCAAGCTTGGTAGTAACCGCTCTTAGCCTGAGACAGCACTATCCTTCCGGAATGTTGGACCAACGTGAACGAAACTTAACGCCATTTCCGTATTTGACCGAAACTTGCACCTGATCTAGATCAACTTCCGGTATGCTACATATTCCGCCGGTTCGACCCGAATAATCCTTTGGCTTTAACTGGACGGAACGGGTTGTCAACGCATCTTTACGCCTGAATACGCATCGAGCCGATTTTGCGGTTTCGAAATAATACGGAATCAGCAAGGTCTTTTCGCTCAATCTAGCCGCCTTGAATTCTTTCAGACCTTTAGTTTCCAGCTTCATGTGATCATCCAATCCTTCATACGCGGCCCCTAAAGTCGCGGTGGTTGCATGCAGTACTTTGTAAAAATCAACCTCGGCTAGATCTACCTTGTAAAACAGAAACTGGGCACCTTCATAGTATCCATCTCGGTCATGCTCTTTGCCTAGTTGTTCCAAAAATTCTCTGACTTTTTCGCGGCCGTAGATCTTCACGAACTCGCCCCAAAACACATAACCCAAGCTGTAATTCAATGCATAATCATAGTCATCGAAATAATCCAATTCGGGAATTAGATTGAGTAACCGTTCATCGAAAACCTTGTAATGAAGCGCCGCTTCACGAATCAGTGCCGGATCATCGCTTTGCCAATTGTATTCGACCAGCTGGGCCAATCCTTCGTGCAAAAAGCTGTGGAAAATATCGGTCCGGGATAAAAATTGGAAGTCTGAAATTTGATTTATCAACACATGAGCCAGTTCATGCCGCAAAGTGTTTTGGAGTACTGTTTTACTGTTATTTGAAGCCGCAATAGTTTCCGCATTGATGACGATAAAGGACCCGCGCGTTGAACCCAGCATATGTTTCTCAGAAGCCTTTATAAAAACGTCAATATTCAGATCACTTCGCAAAGGCATCGAAAATTCATCGTGTAACTGTTTCCATACAAAATCCGACGTTGCTGACAACTCCTCTTTTATCCATTGATTTTGCGTTGCGTACTTAAACGAAAAATGGTCCGTATTGGAGCTTGATTGGTCTTCTAAATGTCGAACCGAGTCCATCAGGCCGGCTTTCATTTTTTCTATCGGTGAAATTTCAGTTTCATTCTTTGCTAAAGAGAAAGAAGCGCTTGCTGTCGCTGCGGCAAGAATCACAGGAGTCCACCGTAACGCTCGTACTTGCTTAATCCGCTTCCAACGTTGCCCCCAGGAAGACGCTATTTCTCGCGGGTGTTCGGTCATTCGTGCTTCGAACAATAATGCCCCGAGTAACCAGAAAATAAAGCCCCATAGCAAATTCGGAAAATAGTCCTCGGTAGACAGCGGGACCTTACTTTCAATGCTCGGCCAGGTCTGAATAGCATAGAATGAAGCGGATTCTATTCCGATAATTAACGCATAATGCAATGGACGAAACAGCGAGATAAATAGAATAAAACTGGCTGTAAATATCGTTCTTGGGATTTCCTGAAAAAATTCAGCGCTAGTATCGTAAACGTTCAAGACCGTCAACGAGTTTGAATAATAAAGATCGTGAGATAAGCGGATTCCAAACCCTATCAAATCCCAAATCGTGATGACAAGAAATATATAGACGCACTTACCGGTAAAATGATATCGATAATTCAAAGGGTGCTGATTGAAATATTCGCGATTGTCCATATCCCGCAGTACAGTTCGGGAAAAAACCGCTAAGACAATGCACCACTGGACTAATATTGCAGCGAGTTCGGCAATATCCGATAAATCTTCGGAATCGTCCGGCGTGAACGGGAAGTCGGTATAAGTTGTAAAAAACAACACTAAACCGATTATAAATACGACCAGAAAATCTCGTGTAAAACAGATTTTGGCTTCCATCCAACAAGACAGACCTACCTCCTTTATAATTCTATATAGTTCCACGATGCATAGACCCTGCAAGCTAATGAATCGTCATACCAAGAAACCGTCCCGGAAACCCTTTGTTTGTCCAAAATCAATCGCGGTGAATTGTATTCTTCGCCTCCGCTTCGATTGGCATTTAAGCTGTGCGTCAATACCTCGGGAAAACTAATCTGTTTTCCGGGTGATTCGTGTACATATAGATGCACCCATACCGCTTGGTGCACCGTGATTTTTCGATTGACCTTAAAAATCGCCTGGTAAATCCCAGGAAAAATTTCGCGTGGCTCCATATGGTAGCTGGGTATGCCTTGATTAATTTCATCGGCTCCCAAAACCTCCTGCCAATCCATTAATGCATTTCTGGTTGATTTAATTGCTCGTATTTCACCCTTTGACGTATTGCTGAATACATCGCGTAGCAGATGAAACGGCACCCATGTGTGGTCCAAATTGAGTCTCGTCGCAATGAACTCACGCCATTCTCCCGCCGAAACCGATGCCGAATGATCGCGCACGACTGTCATAGCAAGCGAATCGAATAGACAAGCACCACTGGATTGCAACAGATTTAGCCATTGAGCGTTAAATATCTGATCGTCAACGTCCGGATAAACCGACAGCAACTGCAGACGTTTTTCGATCAAGTCAACGTCCATATTTCGCCAACTCCAGTGAGCCGCCAATCCCCGAAGGTAAATTAATTTATCTGCCTTGCCTAACCATCCCCGGGATAAGAATCTAAGCTGCTCTACAAAGCATTGTTCAATAATCAATGATTCCAATTTGGTGGCAATTTTCGTACAAATCATCGACGATATGGGTTGAAAATATCAAAGATTTACCGACCGAAGATTCTCGTCGAATCAGGTCAAGTACAATACGGCGAGAAACCGGGTCAAGCCCGGATGTGGGCTCGTCCAAGATATATATTTCGGGGTCGCAAGCATAAGCCAACGCAACAGACAGCATCGTTTTCATGCCCACCGAGAAACCTTCTATTTTCCTGGTCACTGGAAGTTGGAACGCGCTGACCATCGCCTCGAAACGGGCATCTTGCCATGTTGGGTATAGTCCGGCTAAGAAACGGGCGGCCTGGGTAGACGTCAAATTTTCTGGAAAAACTGGCATCTGAGGAACATAGCCAATCTGCTTTTTCCACTGACTTCTTACATATTTGGACTGAACCGAATCAAAAACAATTTGACCGGATTGAGGCCGGGTTACGCCACTCATTACCCTTAAAGTTGTAGATTTTCCAGCACCGTTGCGCCCCAAAAAACCATAAACGCTTCCCTTCTGAAGATTGAGGTTTAGGCTTTTAATACCAATGTTTTTTTCGTAAAGCAATGAAACGGAAGATAATTGCATCGCGTATTCAATCGATTTCATTAAGCCCCTATAATTTAGTTCGACAATCCATTTGGAGTTACCACCTACACTGCAAGAATCTTCGATATAAGATAGAAACTGGAAGGTTCGAGGGTAAAGAAACAGTGTGTGTGTATCTGCTAAATCATCAACCTTCTGTACCGGTTCTGTTCCATTCTAAAATAAAGCTTTAAACAGGCAGGCAGTCCAAAGTCTAGCCCAAACCATAAGTTCTACGAATTGGATTCAAACCACGCAAAGCTGGCCTACAATTAATTCGCTGTTGTCTTTAGAAATTTCACGATAATCACAGTTCAAACATGAAATATTTGATAGCACTGGTAATTTTGGGGTCCTGCGCGTTTGCAGGCTACGTTTGGTATCGCCGAAGCCGAACCGCCAAACGCGCCGCTTTGATCGACGCTTACGAATTTCCGGCCAATATCTCACAAAAAGTGTTGGCAAAGTATCCAGACTTAAACCCACATCAAATCGACCGGGTCATACGCGGTCTTCGGGAATATTTTCATATTTGCAATATTGGCGGCCGCCGAATGATTTCGATGCCATCACAGGTTGTCGATGTCGCTTGGCATGAGTTCATTTTGTTCACCAAGCTTTATAAAATTTTTTGCCGACGATCTTTGGGCCGATTCATTCATCATACCCCAGCGGAAGCCATGGACGGTGCGACAATCGCGCAGGATGGCATCAAACGGGCCTGGAGGATTTCCTGCGCTCGTGAAAAAATTGATCCCAAAACACCAGCGCGACTACCGCTTTTGTTCGCACTGGATGCAGACCTGGGTATTGCCGATGGATTCAAGTATTCATTGAACTGTCGATCACCGGGTCACGATGGTTATTGTGCCGGACATATAGGGTGCGGGGGCGGCTGTGGAGGAGATAGCGGTGCTGACAGTTGTAGTAGTGGCTGTAGCAGTGGTTGTGGCGGGGGCTGTGGTGGTGACTAAATTGAAAACGCGTGAGTTTTATATTCGGATAATGTGGTTATAAACAAAAATGGCATCAAGTCCCATTAATTCCCATCAATTCCCATCAATTCCTTGGAGAAGTGAATAGATATTCTCCCCCAACACGAACCATTGAGTCCTGCATTCGCAGAAAAAGTATTTTCAATTTACTCCGGACTCCCACCCATCGTTGTATCTCCTTCGGTGACCTGTTCTGTCAGAGAAATCACTGCATGGTTCGAGGATCGAGTAATCGGACAATCTGCCGCAATCCAAACGGTTGTTGAAACTATTGCGCTATACAAAGCAGGATTGCAGGATCCAGACCGGCCTATAGGATCTTTTTTATTCGTAGGTCCAACCGGAGTCGGTAAAACTGAACTTGCGCGAGCGCTAGCCAAATTTTTATTCGGTACGGAAGATAGAATGCTGCGATTCGACCTGTCCGAATTTAAAGACTATCAAGCCTTTCAACAGTTAATCGGTGATCCGTCACGCCCTAGCCAACCGGCTCGATTGATTGACCCGGTTCGAGCCAAACCATTCCAAGTCATTCTATTAGACGAAATCGAGAAAGCACACGCCAATATTTGGGATCTGTTACTGCAACTCTTGGATGAAGGCCGGTTAAGCCCCGCCATAGGTAAACCGGTTAATTTTCGCAATACCATAATCATCGCAACATCGAATGTCGGTGCCCACGAAAGCGCAAAATCCGAAATCGGATTCGTTTCGGGCGGCTCTCAAGCGTCATCGGAAAAATTGCATAAAGCGCTAGAGACGACATTTCGTCCTGAATTAATCAATCGCTTTCAACATGTGGTCCAATTTTATCCATTAGGCAAGAGTCAAATCAAAAGGATTGCACGCATGGAGCTGACTAAAATCCTTGCCCGGCGGGGAATTAGTAATCGGCAAATAATTGTTGATGTAACCGAACCCGTATTGGATTTAATCGTTGACCAGGGTTATAACGAAAAATACGGCGCCCGCGCATTACGTCGCATGGTCCAACGTCACGTAAGTTCGCCGATCGCGACTCGGCTTTTAGAAAAAACTGTCGTAGATGGCTCTATCTTAAAACTTTCTCGTACAGTAGATAACGTCAAAGTGGAGGTCATTGATACACCCGCAAGCCGCAAGTCCAATAAAGAATCACGTCCAATCGCATCAAAGTATGGCAAGCTTATTTCGCGCACTGATCTTGAAGAACGATTCGAATCACTCCGAAATCAAAAAGAAACTCTGCTTCAAAAAGTCGATGCGAAGCATGTACCGCAAGAACCCGATGATGCCGATGTGCTGCCACAATACAGCAAACAATTGCTAAACTCTCAAGCCTTGGCGTTGAAATTCAATCCGCGTGAAGCGATTCTTGCAACAACACGAAGGTTGGAACAAATACAGCAACGAGAATTGGAGGTTGAAGAATGGTTCGCGAGGACCGTATCTCGGGCCGAATACATTCGATTGGCGAATGAGCTATATTCGTACGAATTAGAGCTCCAATCGGCCAACCGAGAATTATTGATGATGCAAGGAGATTCCCTAGCCGATGCCATCATAGAACTCAGTCCACTAGGCACAAACAACCAAGTCGCGATAGAACTGTTCCAGATATACCAGAATTGGGCGCAACGGCGTGGCTTTTCCACCAATATTATATTTGATCCAATTTCAAATAGAGGACCGATAGTAGCAGCAATTTCTGGTCATTATGCATTTGGTTATTTGCGTCTTGAGACCGGTCACCATCGATTCCGTGAAGATCGTCAACATTCAGTCGTCCGAGTCCGGGTGTTACCTTGGCTGGAGTCAACCGAGAAAGTACCGCTTGGTAAACAAAAGGCACTGAAGAATACCGGAATAATTGGGAGGCGCATACGCTCACGCATCGAAATAGACGGCAGCGATTTGATCATTCAAAACGGCCGGACCCTAGTTGAGAACCGCAATCTAGCAAGAAGTATCTCTCCGGCATTGATTGCGGAACGCCAAACCACCGATCAGGTTGTAAGGCGATACGATAAAACTCCGTTCTTAATGCGTGATCATCTTACGGGCGTAAGTAGCGGTCGGTACGACTCGGTAAAACCTGAAAAATTTCACGACCTGCTTTGTCGTCGAGTGGAATTAACATACCAACAATCTGCAAACGGAAAATAATACGATACATTGAGTGGTAATAGGTACTAAGAGCCCCAGAACTATAAGCCGGCCCCCATCCTCAACATCTTTTCCTATTCTTAATCTTTCAGTACGCATACCACCATACGATCAAGCAGGCGGTAGAACAATACATGCGCCAAAAATTTAGGTTACTCTGGCCCCATGATTTCTAAAAAACACCAAGTCGATTTCAGACTCCGATCTAACGCCCCTAACAGCGCGATGATACTCTCGTATATCTCGTCGCACTCAAATGAACGCTGTAGTCTAAGAGTTCGCCAAAATTTATGTATCGCCTAGTTTTGAGTAAATAACGCGTTAGATATTTTGAGAAAGGGAATCAATCCCAGTTTTCGTCAAATATTTTATCATCGGCAAAGTACGAACCACCTCCACCAGTATCATCAGAGTAGAGAGAAGTCTCAAATTGATTGTGAGTCATTCCGGTGCAACCCGCAATAATCAAGCAGGCTATAATCAATCCAAATACGCCAATTCGATTCCTGTCTCGCATGGGACACCTCCAATCACAAAATTTGATCCTCCCCGTTAATACCCCCCATTTTTGTTAAAAATTGATCCGTAACTACATTTAATTTGAGTGGCAAATGTTAAATTAGTTCCGCTGCCTGGCCATAATAATGGATCATCCCGAGGTCCTGCGAGTATGCGTATTACGTTCCGTAGAATCAGTGGATTTAAATTTTCACTGAACTCCGATTCCTCGGAAATGAAGTTTTTGTGCGGGACTAATAGGCCGCAGAGGCGGCTGTAGTAGCGATTGTAGCGGCGATTGACTTGGATGCAAATTGGCTGAATTTTACGAAATCGAAATCATAAACCAAAACTAGCTTCAACCACGCCATCGATCGATGGTGCCCGGGGCCGGAATCGAACCGGCACGGTTGCAATAACCGGGGGATTTTAAGTCCCGAAAAAGCCATGACCCACAACTGCTGACAACAAATAACAATAAGTAATTTCAATAGCTTATCGATACCGCAATAATAGCCAACAACTGGCAATATAGCACATTATTAAATTTTAGTGGACCAAATTTGGACCAAATTCAGCCGGGGGATTAGCTGAAATGAACAAAATCGTCGGTTCATTTCACAAACAATCCGGATAGGTTGCGCGGATAAATCTCGACAGATTATTTCCGGCTAATTGCATCTGTTCTTTGTTAAGAATTTTTGGCAAGTTTTCTATGAACTTCGGCAGCGCCTTAGGGTTGAGCACCCATACGGGATTCTGCGGCTTATTGTCACGACTTTCGACAAACCATCCGGGGAAAACTACAATCGTTCGGACATCAAATGATCTTCCTGTCAATTCGTTGATTGTTGATCTGAGCCAACTTGCTTCTGCTTTGGCCTGTGTGACGATGTCGCTTTTAGATCGAACGCCATTGACAGTAATTTGACCGTCTTTATAACAGATCTCAGACTTTCCTTTTTCAGGCTTAGAATAAGTCTTAGTTTCGATAACGAAAATTCCATGTTGGCAGATTATCACGTGATCCAAATTGAATCGCTCGCCCACAACATCATGAAAAACACGAAACCCCTTTTCCCGCAGCGTTTCCAAAAACTGACCGACAGCGCGTTCGCCATCGCGACCTAATTTAAGTTTCCTGACACGCTTTTTATATGAGTTAATACGGAAATAGCTATAGACAGATACACCAATGGAAATCAGCGTGAATAGCAATGGTGCCGGTGGTGGATTCGTGTACCAGCGCAACCATTCCAATGCCGCGATGACACCTAGCAACACAGGCGCAAAAATATAAGAGAGTATTTTGTCATCGAATAACTCTCTAATATGTTGGTCGATCGATTGCCCAGGATTTCTCAGCGGGTTTGCTTTTAACGGGGAACGTTTCTTGAGCTTCATTGGCTACATTTTTGGCAAGCTGATACTAAAGACTAGCCCAAAATAAGCACCAAAGTTAGGCGAAAAACAAAACCCCGCCGAAGCGGGGCTTGTTATCGTATCTTTTAGTGTTAATGCATCAGGATTTAACAGTCGTACGTTTTTCAGCATCAGCAATTTTGGTAAATATTTCACGCAGTTCGTTTAGATTATTAATCACGTAAGCAGCCTCAGATATAAGCCTATTAGTCGGCGGCGCATCTTCGTCAGATGTCATTATGGATAACATCACCGATACGGATTCAATATCTTTGCCAAGTAGATCCCGGCAATCTTGAGCACTAGGGCAATTTTCATCAGTGGTCCGAGCGCTTCGATATGGAAATCCCTTGATCAACGCGTTTTCAAATTGGTTCATGATTAATCTCCGGTTTGGGTTTGGTTATCCACCACCCTAAGCTTCTAAATATAAGGGTGGCAGGCCGTATCAGGTTAGTCCTACCGCCCAGAGAACGGCCACCCAAAGGTGCCCAATACGGCCCGCCATAAACTGCGGGCACAAAAAAAGCGCCATCGAATGAGCGCTTGTGCGCTCTGGATTCGGGGGACTAATCCCGGCACTCGTTTTTTGCGAGTGCAGTTTCACTATAGTCCTGACGGAATGAAATATCAAGGAAAGCTGAGATTAAGGCCAGGGCGGCAAAATCATCGACGGCAGACATCGTTATTTGGCATGTCTGGATGAAGGCGTACCGCCACAGTTCCAGGAATGGGGTGGCGAGGATCCCTACGTATTCGTTAAGCGTGTTCACGAAGCAAGACGGTCTTGGTTGTCGCAAGAACAAAAAGCTCTGGTTATCGGAAACCTACTGGAACAATCGGGTGTATGGCAGGCTGAACAACAACGTATTCAAGGTGAGGCTAATCGGAAGCGTGCTGAAGCGGCGGATAAACGGCGCGGTGAAGATGGAAAATTAAAATCTAAACCAGTAGTCCCACAATCTGTGGGGACACTGGTTGAGCGAAAAAACAAAGGCCCGGAATCCAAAGCCAATCTAATAGGCGTAAACCGTGGTGCCATCGATCGCGCGGAATTCATCAAAAAACACGACCCGAATCTAGCACAACAAGTCGCCCAAGGTGAAGTGAACGCGACCATGGCTGTTAAGCCGGTATTACCTCAATCTGAGGTAGCACCGGTTGAGCCGAAAAACAAAGGGCCAGAAGCCAAAGCCAAACTAATTGGTGTAGATCGCGCTGCCTTAGGACGATTTTTCATTTTGCGGATATAAAAATATTACTTTGGCGTCGTTCGCGAGAACACGACACAAAGATAAAAAGGTACCCCCCTACCGTAGTAATCCCCGGCCGAAGCCGGGGTATGTTACTCATGCCCGGTGTTATTTCTATCGCGACACCGCCGGGTGGCCGCTTTAAACTAAGCTCTTTCTGCGAGTGTTACGCACCACGACAATGAGTCGCCGTTCCTCGGTGTAATCGGACGGTCCCACAGTGGTCTACCATCAACCCGAGCGATCAAACGCCAGTCGATTGAATCGTCCTGGAAGCCGCTATGGATTGAACTTTGAATAGTTAAGTCGCGCCGTAATCCAACTGCATATTGCGATAAGTTGGCCAAAATAATATCACCTCGGTCACCCAATGTTGCGGCTTTCTCGCTCATGAGCACCGGGCGACCCATTAAAGTTGGCGTTGGTGATTGGCCAATACCGGCTGAGGCTGGCAAATATGCAGGAACCGAAGTGCTCGTGCCTTCAAACGACAAACTAAACAGTTGGGGTAGCACGGTCGGGGAGATGATCCATATTGAGTTGGAGGAAAGACCTGGATGCAGTCTCGACCACATTTTCACAATATTGGAATACACGATTGTGTCGGCCGATTGGCCTGCTTCCTTGGCAATTTCGATGGTAGATGCTGCATTCAAAATGCCCAAAGGCTTGGCAACGCCGTCGCCGTTGATGAGGGCATCGTCCAAATCGAAAGACAATGCTGCTGTCATGGCTTGTGTAAGTTGGCTTTCGAAATTTAGCCCATCTTCGGCCAGCTCAGATGATGAATTTGTGAACAAGCCGAGCTTGTGCGCTCGCAACGTGATCTCCCGAAACTTTGATGTTTGGATCGTGGCACTTTCCTTTTCGCCCATCCAGCGTCCTTGCAGGTTTCCAATGCTAGATGAGTGGTCCAAATTGTCGATTCCGGCGATGTTCAAAGCATTTGAATCCATCGGGAACACACGCGCCCTCGGCCGAATAATTTCAGATTCTAACGCGCCATCGAATAGGTCAGTTGCCAAACGCTGAGGGACGATAAATCCGCCATCAGCGCCTGTACCTTCGACCTGTGATGCTGCGATCAGATGCGGGTGAAATTGGTGATTACCGACACACTGCAGGAATTCATTTGAACTTTGGAAACCGGCCAGCGAATCAGAATTGCATATTCTGGCCCAATCTGAACACTGATTCTGGCGCAACGTGAACAGCGATTCTGGTTTATGGTGAACAGTGATTCCGGCTGAAGATGAACAGTTTTTCAAGTTTTTCCGGAATTGATGTTCAAC